>Ga0256406_1000942_pt1 | contig 49185 bp, 42 predicted proteins | sample RumenRJG_03DNA_FD_185986 | JGI IMG/M metagenome (GOLD analysis project Ga0256406, IMG submission 185986) | Bovine rumen microbial communities from Lethbridge, Alberta, Canada - RJG_03 | ecosystem: Host-associated > Mammals > Digestive system > Stomach > Rumen | place: Canada: Alberta | collected... | reverse complement strand
AAAGTGGCTCAGTTATCGCCGGAATGGTGGCTCAGTTAATAACGGAATGGTGGCTCAGTTGCACCGGACAGGGTGCTCAACGGGCTCCGGATTCTTCAACCATCTTAGCGATATAGAAGGTGACAAGAAAAATCCTTCGCTGGATACTTTAAAACGTATCAGTGAAGAACTGGATACCACGGTGGATTTCTTTTTATTGGATTCCCCTCATTCCTGTAAGTCCTACCTCAGGGATGATGAGCTTGGCTCTATTGTGGAACGGTGTAACACCAGCACATTAAGAAGAATAGTCCATGTTGCAGAGTTGTTTTTAGAAGAGCAGCAGGAGTACGAAAAGAGATTGGCACAATATGAGTAGGGCTGAATCGTTATTATAAAGAGATCCAGGCATGTCATTTTCAAACTGGCAGCCTTAGATCGAGATGTGCGAGCCGTAGGCTGCCGGGAGTAACAACCGGACAGTTCTGCGGCTTTTTGCTGTTTTTCAAAAACAGCTTACTCGAGTTTATCTTCTTTATGCAGAGAGCAGAAGTGGTTTTGTTGATTACTTTATTACTTTACTGCTCTCTTTATTTTACTTTTTTTAGACGATATCATGAATGCCGGCAGACGGAAGCGCACGAAGAAACCGGATGAAGAGGAATGCAATGCTCTCGGCAGCATGCAGTATGTTTGTCGGTATCCGGATGCCGGTCCCGAACTGGACGAATGAGCTGACTCCGATCAAACAGAGCGGCGCGGCAGCAATCATCTTTTTCGGCGCTGGAGCGCTGCTTATCGGGCGAACGCGGCCGGATTGTGATTTCCGGGGATCGCGGGATCATGAGGCTTGCATTGCGCTGGTTCCGGCCGTTTATTTATCCGGCAATCCGGATCCGATTTCTCCGGCAAGCTCAAATCCTTTCCGGGCGGCGAGGACGGCGATGATCTCATTGATGACGGCGGCAGCGGCAATGGTGCCCTTTACGAGTGCCGCAAGCTCCGGCCTGGAGCCGGCCAGTACGCCGCATATAATTCCGGTAAAGACCAGAGAGACTCCGGAGTGGGGCAGAAGGGTAAGCCCCAGGTATTTCTGAACGGTTTTTGGCATGTGGGTTGCCCGTGCCCCGGCTCTTGCGCCAAAGTATTTTCCGAGACATCTGGAGACAATGTACACCACAGTGAAGAATCCTGCTCCGATAATCAGATGAAAGTCAAGCGGAGCGCCGAGATCCACAATGGAGGCCAGAAGGCTGATTCCAAGGATGGGATGAAACCATTCTGTAACTGCCTGAAGCTGCACAGGCGAGATCATGTTGGAGAATACAGCGGAGAAGGAAACACCCATCAACATGTAGTTCAGGGTAATGTTGGTGAAGACAAACCGATTAAAAAAAAGTCCGATGCCGGCAGTTATCGTAATTCCGAAAATGAGGATAAGCAGCGTGTTTGCCTTTCCGGTTCTTTTACGGAGAAGCAGGCCTGCAGGAAGTCCTGTCAGGACACCGATTCCGATTGGCAGAAGAATCATTACCGGTATCATATACAGGGGCACTGCTCCGCCGGATACACGGCTTGCTATGAAAGAATTTACGGTGAAGAATACTGCGATCCCGACAATGTCGTCGAGAACAGCCATGGGGAGAAGGGTGTCCGTTACGGGTCCCCTGGTGTGAAATTCCTGAACGATGGACAGAGCGGGTGCCGGTGCGGTCGCGAGTGCGATGCCGCCGAAGGCGGGAGCCAGCCAGATTGGATTGTGTGTGGCATACAGAGCGATGGAAAAGACGATTGTGACCACAAGAAAGGTTCCCAGAGACTGTGAAAGAGTAGTCAGAATCAGAGCTTTTCCATAGCTCCTGAGCTGCGATAGGATCAATTCGGTGCCGAGCATCAGACCGAAGGCACACTGCATCCATGTAATTGTGATCCGATACCATCCGGAGGACAGTGTCGGGGCGGTCAGGATGCCGAGACCGTATGGTCCCAGAAACATTCCTGCAATCAGCCATCCGAGAATCGCAGGCATCTTTGCCTTTGTGATCAGCCTTCCTGAAACCCATGCGAGGAGCAGGACGGCGGCCCAGCGGAGAATTTGAAACAGATTACTCATTTGTATTTACTTCCTTTCGAGAATGCCATAGAGGAAGATATCGACCATTCGGCGGCTTTCCTCCTCATGATGTTCGATGTCCGGATTGTTCTCTGTCTGAGCTGCGATCTTTGCGTTGAGGAAGTCCTGGAGGCAGTGAAAGGAGCGGAGAATTTCATCTTCCGACAGATCACTGCGAAGCGGCTTCTGCTCAAGGATGCGATGAAGATAGAGATCATTCAGATCATCATAGTTTTTACGAATCTTCTGAATTTCCGTTCGGAGAGGATCCGTCGGGAAGAGCATCACATGGCAGAAAATGCGGGCGTATGCCGGATGATGCTCAAAAAAGATCTGCCGGGTCTGAAAGTACAGATCCGGAAGATCCGATCCTGTACGGCTGCCGATGTTTCTTTTCAAATCATCGGTCAGAGCCTGAAAGCATTCTTCCAGACAGGCCAGATAGAGACGGTTCTTGGATTCAAAATAATGGTAGATGATTCCCTTGGAAATGCCCCCGTTCTGGCAGATGGTATTGATCGATGCAGCTTCCGGTCCGTGCTCTGAGAATTCCTCGATTGCGCTGTCCAGTATTTTCCGCCTTGTGATCTGGTTTTTTTCTTCCCGGTTCATGAACTTCCTCCGATTCTGATCTTCGATTGTGGATTGGATTTGTGGCTGGTATACAGAATTTGCAGTCAGGACCGCCGATCCGGAAGTCGGTTTATCGAGAGCCGCCGGGATGTATCGATTTTTTGTACATGATTTACTTCGAGTAATGCCATATCGAACTCCTTTTGCAAGTAGGGTTTTCAATTCGCTGCGTCGTTAAAATTGACCGACGGGTCGATTTATATAATATAATAAAACGACCACATGGTCAATAGATGATCCGGGGCAGAAGATCGGACGAAAAGGTGTATTGCCCAGCGCCGTGCATCGTGATACGATCATGACAGATTGGAGAAAAGGCGGGGATCATATGGGTTATTGCGCGTGGGCCGGAATCAACGAGGCCAACCGGGTCTATCACGATACGGAATGGGGAGTCCCGGTTCATGATGACCGGAAAATGTTTGAGCATCTCACCCTGGAGTGCCTGCAATGCGGGCTTTCCTGGGATCTGATGCTGAAAAAGCGGGAGATTTTCCGGAACTGTTTTGATAACTTCAATTACGACCGGATTGCTGCTTATGATGAAAAGGATGTGGAGCGTATTCTGAATACGGAAGGCATGATCCGCTCCTCGCGCAAAGTGCAGGCGGTAATCAACAACGCACGATGTTATCGGAAGATACGGGAGGAATTCGGCAGTTTTTGCGATTACATCTGGGCATTCTCCGGCGGGAAGGTCATTCTTTACCGGGGACATGACACGGGACCGATCCCGGTCAGCAACGGCCTGTCGGATAAAATCAGCAGGGATCTGAAGAAACGCGGATTCAAATATGTCGGTGCGATCACGATCTATTCTCACCTGCAGGCATGTGGGATCATCAATGACCACGACAGGGACTGTCCATGCTATCTCAGGATCAACAGCGGACATCCGACGGTCGTAATGCCCCGGGATCATGAGGTGAAGTAGAGGCAAAGGAATGGATTGAGATATTTTGAAGAGGCATCGCAGATGAATCCAAATTGTCATCGGATTACAGGAAGTGTGTGCGGAGTCAAAGTTCAGGAGATCCGGGATCCGCTGATGCAGAAAATCCGCTATCTGGATAAGTTGATTGATGAGCTGGCCAAGGGCAGGGCAATGGAAAAAATCATGCGGTGACAGGGTGTTACAGAAAAGAGGCGGTGGAACAGTGATGCTTACGGAATATGGAAATGTGAATGCTCCGATTGTGTTGATACAGATGGTCGACGACCATGATCTGGAGGGGATGGAATCCGAGGTGGCGGCGATACGGGATCTGACGGGGGCGGATTTCCGTCTGATCGCCTCCAGGGTCCGGGACTGGAACAGGGAACTGTCTCCCTGGACTGCGCCTGCTGTATTCGGAAAAGAGAATTTCGGGAACGGCGCGCCGGATACTCTGGCTGCGGTGCTGAAATACTGCACGGACCGGGAGAAAACCTACATCATCGGAGGATATTCCCTGGCGGGTCTGTTCGCGCTGTGGGCTGCATACCAGACAGACGTATTCAGCGGCGTTGCCGCGGCTTCTCCGTCCATATGGTTTCCCGGCTTTGTAGATTATATGAGGGAGAATGCGATGCATACGGACCACGTTTATCTCAGCCTCGGAGATAAAGAGGAAAAGGTCAGAAATCCTGTGATGGCAGCGGTGGGAGAGCGGATCAGAGAAGCGTATGATCTGCTGGAGGAGAGAAAAATCGACGTCCGCCTGGAATGGAATCAGGGAAATCATTTCAAAGATGCAGATTTGAGAACGGCGAAGGCGTTTGCCTCTGTGATGAATTCAGCCATGGACAAATTCCGGCAGATATAGTACTCTTTTAGACAGACTGGTTCGAGAACCTCCCAGTATAAAAAACTAGGCAGATGTAATAGATTTTTACAGCGCAGGGGATGATACGGCGTCATCTCTTGCGCGTTGCGCCTCTTTTTTGGAATTTCAGGGAGATTCTGGAAAGCGAGGTGTATTTTTTTGCAGAAAAAAGTAGTCATTGACTGTGATCCCGGAATCGATGATTCTCTGGCCCTGATGCTGGCTGTCAATAGTCCGGAACTGGACATCGCCGGTATTACGATCGCAGCCGGAAATGCTCCGGTGGATATGGGGTATCAGAATGCACGGAAGGTTCTGTCCTTCATGAACCGGACGGATATTCCGGTTTACAAGGGCGCCGCAAAGCCGCTTCGGAAAAAGTATGTCAATGCCCTGGATACCCATGGCGCAGACGGTCTTGGGGAAAGCTTTCTTCCGGACGTTTCGCCGGATCATTCCACCGGGGAATCGGCACTTTCCTTTTATCAAAGGATTCTGACGGGCGATGATTGCTCGGTCATCGCTCTGGGTCCCCTGACGAATCTGGCTGAGCTGATTGTGCATTCTCCAGAGAAATTTCAGAATATCAGGGAACTGGTTTCCATGGGCGGGAATTTCCGGAGTCATGGAAATTGTTCCCCGGTTGCGGAATACAACTATTGGGAGGATCCGGATGCCGCGCATCTGGTTTATCAGACCTTGTACGACATGAATAAAATGATACGCATGGTCGGCCTGGACGTCACCCGGAAAATTGTTCTCACGCCGACGATTCTGTCCTACATGAAACGGGTGAATCAGAAGGTCGGAGATTTCGTCGAGAAAATCACAAAATTTTACTTTGATTTTCACTGGGAATGGGAGCATATTATCGGCTGTGTCATCAACGATCCGCTGGCGGTCATGTCTGTGATCGACCCGGAGATTCTGCAGGGCTTCCCGGCCTATACTGACATCGCGACGGAAGGAATTGCCGAAGGGCAGAGCGTCGTGGATTCCATGAATTTCTATCGCAGACACGCGAATGCGGAGATTTGCACCGGGGTAAATACGGACCGTTTCTGGAAACCGTTTCTTACAAGATTACTTGGAGTGGAGGTCGAAGATGAGATCTGGAAATAAGGTTAGAAAACTCTGCTTTATTGCGGCAGCGATTTGCATGAACTACGTCGGAGGCCAGATTGCTCTGGCTTTACGCCTTCCGATTTATCTGGACAGCATCGGAACCATCCTGATTTCTTATCTGTATGGACCGGTCACAGGATTAGTGACTCCTCTGGCGTCCGGCCTGTTGATGTGCGTGACCGGAGATATTTATTCTCTGTATTTTGCGCCGGTCGGCATGATTCTCGGAATGGTATCCGGCCTTGTCTTTAAAAAGTATACGAGGCTCAATCACCGGATCTTCCTGGTCGCTCTGATGATTACCGTGCCGTCTACGATTGTAAGCTCGGTCATCAATGCCATCCTTTTCCACGGGGTGACATCCTCGGGATCCTCCATCCTGGTTCAGCTCTTATCGCACACACCCCTTGGAATGACGGGTTCGATCTTCACGGTTCAGATCCTGACCGATTATCTGGACCGGCTGATTTCCGCGGGACTGGTTCTCAATCTCTGCCGGATTCCCCTGTTTCGGAATATCAGGATGGAGGCAGCGTGAGTGATCGGATACCGCTTGACAGGATGAATGTAATATCATACATTACAGAAAAGAACGGGAAACTGCGGGGAAGGGAAAATGACCGCGGCGGCTGCGACGCCCGGTTACGGAGGAGTACAGGAAAATGAGAGAATACAGAGATCCGGAAAACAATCGACCTGCAAACTGTCCTTTCGGAAAAAATGATACGAGCTGCATGGACCGGATCCGCCTTTTCCGCGGCCTTCCCGAACAATCGAGGCGGGAACTGATGGCAGGGGTCATTCACAAAAGCTACCCCGCAGGAAAGGTTCTGATCGAGGAGGAGACTGCCGTCCGCTATATTCTGGTCATCCGGAAGGGACGCGTCAAGATCTGCCGTACAGACGCCGGCGGGGAGGAACACATTCTTGATATACTGCACGACGGTCAGGCGATCTGGCATGATCTGTTTCTGAAGGAACCGGTTTATCACTATACCGCCGTATGTCTGACGCCGGTCGATGCCTGTCTTTTCAGCAGGAAAGAGTTCATGCGCATGATCACGCAGGAACCGGAGATGGCGCTGGGGCTGATCGCCATGCTTTCCACGGAGCTGACGGAGGAAAAGGAGAAGGTATTGCTTCTGTCGATCCGCGATCCGGATACGAGGCTGGCGGGATTTCTGCTGGACCGCGATGAAAAATGTCTGGACGGCTGTATCAGCATGAAGCTCGCGGACATCGCGGCGAGTATCAGCCTGCGGCAGGAGACCGTGAGCAGGAGTCTCACGAGGCTTCAGAAGGCCGGTTATATCAGACGGGTCGGAAGAGGCAGGCTAAAGGTCGCAGATCGGCAGGGACTGCTCGCGTTTTTCCGCAGGGAGGATCCGGAATAAAAAAATGGGGCAGATCCTCATAACTTGATTTTAATCAATGAACGAATCGGAGCGCCGTGTTATCTTTGTCTCGTAAGAGAGAAAGAAACACGGCGCTTCTGTATGGCCGGGAAAGGAGTGACATGGCATCGGCGAGAGTTCATTCGATTGAAACATTCGGCGCGGTGGACGGGCCGGGCATCCGGTTTGTGGTATTCCTGAAAGGATGCAATCTGCGCTGCAGATTCTGTCACAATGCGGACACCTGGGATCCGGAGAGCAGCGACATCCGGACGGCGGACGAGCTTCTCTCCCGGGCGCTCCGCTACCGGAATTACTGGGGCAGCGAGGGAGGCATCACGGTGAGCGGCGGGGAGCCGCTTCTGCAGATCGATTTTCTGACCGAGTTCTTCCGGAAAGCGAAGGAAGCCGGAGTTTCCACCTGCATCGACACGGCGGGAGAGCCCTTCACGAGAGAGGAGCCATGGTTTTCAAAGTTCCTTGAACTGATGAAAGTCACGGATCTTCTCCTCGTGGATATCAAGCAGATTGACCGGGCAAAGCACATCGCACTCACCGGAAAACCGAATGACAACATTCTGGATATGCTCCGATGTCTTTCGGATCTGAAAAAGCCCGTCTGGATCCGGCAGGTGCTGCTTCCGGGCTGGACGGATGACGAAGAGGATCTGCGGCGCGAGGCATCCTTCATCCGAACCCTTCAAAACGTGGAGAAGGTGGAGGTGCTTCCCTATCACACGATGGGGGCATATAAATGGGAAAAACTCGGCATCCCTTATCCTCTGGAAGGAGTCAGGCCGCCGGACGCGGAGGCTGTGGCCCGGGCGGAGAAAATCCTCGCCCGGAGCCGGGCAGCAGACAGCTGAAACGACGGAGCAAAGAAAGATGGCAGAAGGCAGTCAATCGCGTTTTTTAAGAAAGGAGCCGGTTATGGCACAGGAAGCATGGAGAGGTTTTGACGGTACACATTGGAGAACGGACGTCAATGTCCGCGATTTCATCCAGAACAATTATAAGCAGTACGACGGGGATGAGAGTTTTCTCGAGGGTCCCACAGAAGCCACAGACGTTCTCTGGGGAAAGCTCCAGAACCTGCAGAAGGAAGAGCGGGATCACGACGGAGTACTTGAATGCGAGACGGAGGTGGTGTCCGGCCTGACCGCTTACGGACCGGGGTACATCGATGAGAAGACGAAGGATCTCGAACAGATCGTCGGCCTTCAGACAGACAAGCCGCTCAAGCGCGCGTTCATGCCCTACGGCGGAATCAAGATGGCGGAGGAGGCTGCCTCCACATACGGCTATACGGTCAATCCGAAATACCACAAGATTTTCACCGAATATCACAAGACCCACAACCAGGCGGTGTTTGATGCTTATACCGATGAGATGCGTGTCGCGCGCCACTGCCATATCGTGACAGGTCTTCCGGACACGTACGGACGCGGACGGATCGTCGGCGATTACCGCAGAGTCGCGCTCTACGGTGTCGATTACCTGATCGAAAAGAAGAAAGAGGATCTGAAGAACTGCGGAAACGGGACGATGACGGATGATGTGATCCGCCAGAGAGAGGAACTCGCCGATCAGATCCGCGCGCTGAAGGGTATGAAGGAGATGGCGGAGATCTACGGATCAGACATCTCGAAGCCGGCGGAGACGGCGAAGGAGGCCGTCCAGTGGCTGTATTTCGGATATCTCGCGGCGATCAAGACCCAGAACGGAGCAGCGATGAGTGTCGGACGCGTTTCGACCTTCCTCGATATTTACATCGAGAGAGATCTTGAGGAGGGACGCATCACCGAGCAGGAGGCGCAGGAGCTGATCGACCATTTCGTCATGAAACTCCGGATGGTCAAGTTTGCGCGGATCCCGTCCTACAATCAGCTCTTCTCGGGAGATCCCGTGTGGGCGACTCTGGAGGTCGCAGGACTGGGACAGGACGGCCGCCATATGGTGACGAAGAATGATTACCGTTTCCTGCATACGCTGGAGAACATGGGACCGGCTCCCGAGCCGAACCTGACCGTACTGTATTCCAGGCGTCTTCCGGAAAACTTCAGAACGTATGCGGCGCGTATCTCCGTCCGCACGAGTTCGATCCAGTATGAGAACGACGATGTGATGCGTCCGATCTGGGGCGATGATTACTCCATCTGCTGCTGTGTATCGGCTACCGAGACCGGAAAAGAGATGCAGTTCTTCGGCGCGAGAGCAAACCTGGCAAAGGCTCTGCTGTACGCGATCAACGGCGGGGTGGATGAGAAATTCACGGACAAGAACGGGAAGCATCTCCAGGTGGCGCCGCCTTACGCGCCGATCACTTCGGAGTATCTCGATTATGACGAGGTGATGGAAAAATACGACCGGATGCTTGACTGGCTGGCAGGCCTTTATGTCAATATCCTGAACCTGATTCAGTATATGCATGACAAATACTATTATGAGGCGGCCGAGATGGCGCTGATCGACACCGATGTGAGAAGAACCTTTGCGACCGGTATCGCCGGCTTCTCCCACGTGATCGATTCGCTGTCCGCCATCAAGTACGCGAAGGTCAAGACCGTCCGTGACAGCAGCGGTCTCGTCGTGGATTACGAAGTGGAAGGCGACTTCCCGAAATATGGAAATGACGACGACCGCGCGGATGCGATCGGCGTGGAGCTTCTGAAGAGCTTCATGACGAAGATCCGCAAGAATCATACGTACCGGAACTCCGAGCCGACGACATCGCTCCTGACGATCACATCCAATGTCGTTTACGGAAAAGCGACGGGAGCGACACCGGACGGAAGAGCGGCTTATACGCCTTTCGCACCGGGTGCGTCACCGAGCTACGGAGCGGAGCAGAACGGCCTGCTGGCTTCCCTCAACTCCGTCGCGAAGATTCCGTACGAGTGGTCTCTGGACGGAATTTCCAACACGCAGACGATGAATCCCTCCGCCCTCGGTCACGATGAGGATGAGCGTTCGAAGACCCTTGTACAGGTGATGGACGGCTATTTTGAGAACGGTGCGCATCATCTGAATGTCAACGTTTTCGGAAGAGATAAGCTCGTCGATGCGATGGAGCATCCGGAGAAACCGGAGTACGCGAACTTTACGATCCGCGTCTCGGGTTATGCGGTCAAATTCATCAGCCTCACGAAAGAGCAGCAGCTCGACGTGATCGCGAGAACGTGCCACGAGGTGCTCTGATCCCGCAGGCGGCAGAGCACAGCCGGTCATGATCGAATCATGATCCGGTACAATTGAACACAACCACATGCAAATCATCGGGCCTCTCCGTCGGAATCGGCTATATTCCGGCGGAGATGCCTTTTTCGGTACGAGAGGGGATTGCGGTTTCATTTCGGCGCAGGTTATGCGTTGACAGCATCTGTATCGTGTTGTATCATCTTATAAACTACTAAGTAGATAGGAAATATAAGTAATAGACACAAAACCCGGGTCTGGAGGACGTTTCATATGAGATCGATGATCAGGAGAGTTCCGGTTCCTCTTTCAGGAGTGATGCTCAGCTTTGCCGCTTTCGGGAATTTTATCCGAAATGATTCGCAGGGAGCATGGGCGGTCATGGAGTGGATCGCAGGCGCACTTATGGCGCTTTTGATTTTGAAGGGAATCTGTTATCCGGAAGAGGTGCGCCGGGATTTGAGAAATCCGGCGGTCGCCGCGACATCCGGGACGTTTACCATGGGAATGATGTTTTTCGCGGTCAGTCTGAAGAGTGTCGGTATCCCTCTCGGAACCGGATTCTGGTGGGCGGGTTTGCTGCTCCACGTGGCGCTGTTGATTCACTTTACGGTCCGATTCGTTTTTCATTTTCATCTGAAAGAGGTTTACACAAGCTGGTTTCTGGTATATGTTGGGATCGTTGCCGCCGCGGCGACAGGTCCTGCGTTCGGAATGCAGCGTCTGGGAAGATGGCTCGTCGTGTACGGACTGGCTTCCACGGCTTTTCTGATGGTTCTGATGGCGGTGCGGTACCGCCGCATCCCGGCGGAGAAGCAGATGCAGCCTCTCGGGGCGATATGTGCGGCGCCGTTCAGTCTGTGTCTTGTCGGCCTGAATCAGTCCGTTCCGGTGAAGAATGCGGCCGTTCTTCTGACCGTGTTCTGCCTCGCGTCTGTTTTTTACGTGCTGGGGCTCGCGCAGGTGCTGCGGTTTATAGGAGGACGATTCTACCCGTCGTTTTCGGGCTTTACCTTCCCGTTTATCAATACGGCGATCGGAACCGCCCTTACGTGGAATACCCTTGGGAAAGCCGGTGTATCCGGCACATTATTGAGCCTGCTTTCTTCGCTCGCGGAAGCTGAGATTATCATCGCAGGCATCCTGCTGACAATCGTATTTCTGCGCTATGCGATGTTCCTTTTTGGAGCGGAACACATGAAGTTTGACTTGAAAGAAAAAGAGGAGGAACCAGACAACTATGATCGAGCACATTCACACTCACCGCAATCTGATCGGCTTTGATGAAAACGGAATTCCCGTCGTGATTCATAAGGCGTCGGCGCATGATCCGGAACAGATTGACGCGGAGTACCGCGCGGTTGAGGAGGGGGAAAACTCAGGAACAGGCTGCGGCGGTCACAGCCATTCCGATCATGTACACGATGATCGCGCACACGGCGATCAGGATCCGGCCGGGGAAGAGGATGAGGATGCGTTTATCCGTGATTATATGAATGCGGTGACAGCGTACCGCAAAACATTCCCGTCCAAACAGGATCAGATCGACAAGACGGCGGACCCTGCGGTCCGCGAGATGCTGATCCGTTCGGAACAGCTGGGAATTGACACCACTTTTGACCGTTTTGAGCAGCAGCAGCCGCAGTGTAATTTCGGTCTTGCGGGGATCTGCTGCAAGATCTGCAACATGGGACCGTGCCGGATCACTCAGAAGGGAAAGAAGGGTGTCTGCGGCGCGGATGCGGATTTGATCGTGGCGAGAAACCTTCTTCGGGCGGCGGCTGCCGGAGCTGCGCAGCACGGCATGCACGCGAGAGAACTGATGCTCGAATTGATGTGGGCAGCGGAAGGAAAGCTGGACGCGCCGCTTCTGGGAGAACAGAAGATCCTTGTGATGGCGAAGAACTTCGGAATTCCGACAGAGGGACGTGAGGTGAAGGAGGTCGCTTATGATCTGGCGAAGGCGCTGCTGGATGATCTCTCCAGCCCGGATCCGTCTCATGTGTACAAGACCGCCGAGGTCTGTGCTCCGCCGGACCGCGTGAAGCTCTGGAAGGATCTGGATCTGATGCCGATCAGCGCCTACCATGAGGTGTTTGAGGCATATCATAAGACGGCGGTGGGTACGGATGGCGACTGGAAAAGCATCATGGAGCATTTCCTCCGCTGCGGCCTTGCGTTCTGCTTCACCGGCGTCGCGGGAGCGTCGATTGCCACGGATTCTCTGTTCGGAGTCGGTGACCGCGTGACCTCAAAGGTGAATATCGGCGCGCTGAAAAAGGGATATGTCAACATTGCGGTTCATGGTCATCTGCCGCTTCTCGTGAAGGAAATCGTGAAGTGCGGGCAGACGGAGGAAATGATCCGTCTGGCGAAGGAGAAGGGCGCGAAGGGAATCCGTTTCTACGGAATTTGCTGCAGCGGTCTCTCCGCGATGTACCGCTACGACGGCGTTATCCCGCTCTCAAATGCGGTTTCCGCGGAACTCGTGCTGATGACCGGCGCGCTCGATCTCTGGGTCGCGGATGTGCAGGATGTATTTCCGGCGATCATGGATGTCGCGAAATGCTACCGCACGACCGTCGTGACGACCAGCTCCTCTGCGCGCCTGCCGGGAGCGGAGAAAATGGAGTTCGACCGCCATCATTCAAACATCGGAGAGGCGAAGGAACTTGCGAGACGGATCGTGCTCCGCGCGATCGAGAGTTTTGAGGACCGGAAGGGAATTCCGGTTTATATTCCGCCGTATGAGGTCACTGCTGAGGTCGGATTCTCCGTCGAGTATCTCAGCCGGCGCTTCGGCGGATTCCAGCCCATCGCGCAGGCGCTGAAGGACGGCCGGATTCTCGGAATCGTGAATATGGTCGGATGTAACAACCCGAAGGTTCCGTATGAGCGCTGCATCGCCGATGTGGCGAAGGTACTGATTCAGAACAATGTGCTCGTGCTGACGAACGGATGTGCGTCTTATCCGCTGATGAAGCTGGGCTACTGTGCGAAGGACGCGAACAAACTCGCGGGAGATGAGCTGCGCAGTTTCCTGGAACCGGATCTTCCTCCGGTATGGCACGTCGGAGAGTGCATTGACAACACAAGATCGAGCGGGATCATGGCCGGCATCGCAGGAGCGCTGGGTGAGAAGCTTCCGGATATGCCGTATGCATTTACCTCGCCGGAGTGGAGCAACGAAAAGGGCATCGACGCGGCACTCGCTTTCCGTCTGATGGGCATTACCTCTTATCACTGCGTGGAGGCACAGATCTTCGGCTCGAAGAACGTGATCGAATTCCTGAAAGAGGGGACCGAAGAAACACTGGGTTCCCATATGGTGGTGAATGTTGATCCGGTGAAACTCGGGGAACAGATCGTCGCTGATATGAAGGAGAAGCGGAAAAAGCTCGGCTGGGACTGAAGTTTCGCTCAAGGCCGTTTTCTGATATAATGAAGGGTAATCTCAAGAAGAGATGGACAGTCAGGTGTCAGAAAAGGGGATTTTATGAGTGATGAGTATGGATCCGATCCGCGGCGTCTACGAAACAGTGGACGCCGCGGAGTTGATTCTGGATCATGAATTTATTGAGATCTGCCACCGGGCAGGTCTTTCTGTCGTTGCAGAAGGAGTGGAGAACGAAAGACAGCTGGAATTTCTCCGGGACAATGCGTGTGATGATGCGCAGGGATTCGAATGATAGGATCAACCGAGCGGATCGGGCTATGTACGTCGCGAAAAGCAGAGGAAAAAATCAGTATATCTGCATCGACGGATAAGAAACCGGATTTTGGAGAAATGACGCAATAAAGAGAGGATTCATGAAATGCGTGTACATGAAATATCGGCAGCAGGGGATCCGGTGACCGGACTGATCGGGATGCGCACATTCTTTTCAGCGATAGAGAAACACAGGCAGGAGAAGCGGGACATTCAGGCGGAAGGCGAGCTTGCCGTGCTGTACTTTAATCTGGTCAATTTCCGCTCGATCAATCTCCGTTATGGGATTGACGCAGGCGATGAGTTTCTCCGCCGGATGGGAAACACGATCTCCGGCTGTTTCCCGGACGGTGTGGTGGCTCAGTTCGGCGGCGACCGTTTCGCCGTTCTGACAGATACACGGCGACTTGAAGAGAGAGCTGCCGATGCGGGTAAAAAAATCCGGATGCTGTTTCCGGTCAGTATCGATTGCAGCATCGGCGCCTGCGTCTGGAGTGATCATTCGATGAGCGCGGACGCAGTCTGTACCGGAGCGAGAATCGCATCCGATGAGAACCGGAAGGGGATCCGTACCTCTCTGACTCTCTACACGAAAGAGCTTGGCGAACGGATGGAGACGGCGGGATATGTCGTCTCGCATATCGACGAGGCGATCAGCAAAGGATGGATTGTCGTCTGGTATCAGCCGGTTATCCGTGCCCTGTCAAACCGGGTCTGCGGCATGGAAGCACTGACGAGATGGAACGATCCGGTGAGAGGGCTGCTTCCGCCCCGCGATTTTATCGCTCCGCTGGAGGAGGCGCGGCAGATCTGGAAGCTGGATCTGTATGTGATCCGCCAGGTGGTCAGTCAGATTGCTGACCGGTACAGCCGCGGCGTGCCCGAGATCCCGGTGTCGATCAACCTGTCAAGACTGGATTTTGTCTGCTGTGATATTTTCGGCGAGATTGAGAAGCTGGTACAGGCATATGACGTTCCGAGACGGATGATTCATATCGAAGTGACCGAGAGTATCATGACATCAGGCGAGGATGCGGTTCTTGGCGCCCTCGGTGCGTTCCGCACGGCCGGATATGAGATCTGGATGGATGATTTCGGGAGCGGTTACTCCACGCTGAACCTGCTCAAGGATTATTCCTTCGATCTTTTGAAGCTGGACATGGTTTTTCTGAACAGTGATTCTGCCCGCGCCCGCGATATCATCGCATCGGTGATCAGTATGGACAAAAAGATCGGAATCCGCACGCTCGCGGAAGGAGTCGAGACCGCGGAACAGGTGGAATTTCTGAAAAAATCCGGCTGTGAGAAGCTGCAGGGTTACTTTTACGGAAAGCCGGAGCCGTTCGAGAAAATGTTCAGGCACTGTATCGACCGGGGGCTCGGCATCGAGAGCGCGAAGCAGAAGCTCTGTTTTGACGCCCTTGGAAGCATTGATTTTATGACGGATATTCCGATGGCGATTATCGAGGAACGGGAGAAGGTTTACCGCCTGCTGTTTCTGAACGATCCTGCCGCGCAGATGATGTACCGGGACGGTTTTATTGACGGGCGCGAACTGGAAAATACTCTGAATGACAGCCGCAATCTGGCGACAAGGGAGCTTTTCCGGGCGGGCGAGTACGCAGGACTTTCCGGAAATACAGGGGAAGTATCGACGTCGTTTCGCGGGAAGGAGAGACTGCTCCGTTACCGGATGGTCGGCAGCTACAATGAAACCAGACTGTTTGCAGTCAATATTTATGAACATATTCCGGCCGGCAGCGACCTTTCACGAAAAAGCAGGCGCTTGATGAATCTGCTGTATTTCTACCGATACATCTTCAGTATCAATCCTGAGAACGGGACGATTCAGAATATCCGCTTCACGGATGAAAATGTATCGGAAGATCATTCGGCGCCGATTCTGGACGGTAGCGGCAGATATTCTCCGATCCTTCCGGCCGTATTTCCGGCGGATCAGAAACGGTATGGCGTGTTCATAAATCCGGAGACGCTCCGATCCCGGCTTGAGATGACGCAGTACGGAATCCTGGGAGGGGAGTTTCGTACGCGTGATATCGACGGCAGGTTTGTATGGATGACGCACAGGATTCTCCTTGCACCGAACACAGATGGAAAAGAGATCTTTTACGTGATCAGCGGCGCGATCCCGGAATCCGGCGGGAACCCGTCCGCCTTTTACAGAGGCGAATCGCGCGCGAAGCTGTCCGGGGACGAATGGAAGCGGCGGACAGAGACGGATGAGAAGGCACGGCTCTTTGACGAAATGATGGAGCATCTGCCTCTTCCGTTTTTCTGGAAGGACGAGAGCGGCAGATATCTCGGTGTGAACCGGTCGATGCTCGACTATTTCGGACTGACCTCTGCAGATAAAATTATCGGAAAAACGGACGAAGAGATGGCCTGGCACACGAACAGCGAGGCATGGCAGCGCGGGGAAGACCGGATTCTGGAATCCGGAGAGGTCCGGGTCAACGCGCAGGGGAGATGCATCGCGAACGGATTATCCCGTGAAGTCTATGTCACAAGATGGCCGACCTGCCGGGAAGACGGGATTTCCGGACTGATGGGGTATTTTTTTGACGAGACATTGATCCCGCACAAAATGAGGGGTACATCGGATATTCCTGAGAAAGGTGTCGCGCCCGACTTTAAGACGGCGGCACAGCTGCTGGATGATCTCATTGATTATGAGAATGATTACCGGCTGAATCGAAAGAGCTTCGGCATCGTTTTTGTCCGGATTCCGGAGTTGATCCGGATTTCAGACAATTATGGCCATGGGGTGATGTACGCGGTCGCCTGTGCCTGTGATGATGTCATCGAACGGGCGGTCGGTCATACCGGGACGGCGGCGCACGTCGGCATCGGTCAGTTTATCATCGCGGCACCCTGCTCTTCTTCGGACGTTCTGAAGAGAATGGCGCTGAAGATCTGCGAGGGGATCGACCGGATCCATGAGGTGGAAGGCGTTCCGTGTTCGCTGTACGCGAAGGTCAGCGTTCTGTACGAGAAGGAGGCGGCTGCGCTTCACAGAAAACTGATTTCACTGATCGAATCTGCCGGAGATATCGGATATGGGACGGTCGGGAGCGCGTCCCCGGAAAATGGCAGGGCTGAAGTAGAAGAGGCAAACCGCATCCTGCGTTCAGTCATGGATGAGATGCCGGTCGGCTGCTACGTCCTGCAGCCGGATCACACGGTTTTGTACTGGAACCGCGAGGCGGAGAAACTGCTCGGGTTTTCCGCTTCGGAGATGTTGGGAAAACGATGTGTGGATATGCCCCTCGGCTGCTCGTTTATCAGCGGACAATCGATCCCGGATCACCACTGTCCCGCGCTTATGGCCTATGTTACCGGAAGACCGCAGTCACTGCAGATGTTCATGCAGCACAGGGACGGCGGCAGCATTCTGATCCGCAATACGCTGGTGCCGATGAAAGATCCGGATGGTACGGTAAGAGAACTTGTCTCCTTCTTTATTCCGATGACGGATCAGAATTACGACCAGGATCTGATCCGGCGCATCTACGAAAGCGCCACGAGAGATTCGCTCACGTGCCTGCCGGGAAGAAGATATATGGAAATATGTCTGGAAGAATCGTTCGAGATTTTCCGGCGGACGGGACGGCCCTTTGCCGTGCTCTTCGCGGATACGGACAATTTTCATTCGATCAACAATACGTACGGCCACGATGCGGGGGACGCGATCCTCAGAAAGCTCGGAATCGCCTTCCGGAAATACGGAAGAAAGTCGGACCGTTTCTGCAGATGGGGCGGTGATGAATTTGTAGGGCTTCTCCAGCTGCGCCGTTCGGAAGAGATAGAGGGTGCTGCAAAACGGTTCATGAAGCTGGCGGGCAGATGCGAGATAGCATCCGGCGGACACAAGATCCTCTGCAAAACGTCGATCGGCATCACGGCAGTCAGGAAAAACGACGACATGAAGTCGATCATATCCCGCGCCGACCGGTATATGTATCAGGCAAAAAGGAAGAGGGAAGAACATATCGTAACGGACTATAATACAGACGGAGTATGATTATCCGGCCAATGTTGAACGTACAATTTCTGGACGGAACGGTTTGAAAGCAGTAACATAGGGAGTGGATCCGAAGAATTTTCATTGTTATGGAGGAAGTTGAAGATGGAAACAGTCAGCACAAAGAATGCGCCGGGCGCGATCGGTCCGTATTCTCAGGCATATAAGACAGGCAATCTCGTATTTGTATCTGGCCAGATTCCGGTCAGTCCGGCGGACGCTACCGTGAGGGAGGGAATTGCGGCGCAGGCGGAACAGAGCTGCAAAAATGTCGGCGCGATTCTGGAAGCGGCGGGAAGTTCGTTTGAACGCGTCGTCAAGACGACGTGCTTTCTTGCCGATATAAACGATTTTGCTGCGTTTAACGAAGTATATGCGAAATTTTTCACCTCGAAGCCGGCACGCAGCTGTGTCGCGGTGAAGGATCTCCCGAAGGGGGTTCTCTGCGAGGTCGAGGCGGTCGCAGAGTGCGGCTGAGATGACTTTTTAAGCGGATGCTCTGATTGCAGAACGCTCTGTCCGCCGACAGCTGAGACGTCGGCGGGCAGAGCGTCTGTTTTTTCTTCAGCGGGAGAGACCCGCCAGAAATTCTTCCGTCCGGGATACGATGTTTTCGGCGGTCAGTCCGTAACGTTCGAGTACCTGTTCGGCGGATCCAGATTCGCCGAATCGGTCCATGACTCCGATCCGGAGCAGAGGAACCGGATGCGTCTCACAGATAGCGGACGCGACCGCGTCCCCGAGGCCTCCGCATATGTTGTGTTCTTCTGCGGTTACGATCGCGCCGCATTCTTTCGCTGCCCGTGCGACTGCGCCGACATCGAGCGGTTTGATCGTGGCCATGTTGATCACGCGGGCCGAAATCCCTTTCTGATGAAGCTGTTCGGCTGCCTTCAGCGCTTCACCGACCATGATGCCGTTCGCGATGATCGCGATATCGTTTCCTTCCCGAAGCGTTTCCGCGCGGCCGATTTTGAACGTGTAATCATCGCTGTGGATGACAGGGACCGGGAAACGGCCGAACCGGATGTAGACCGGGCCGTCCATCTCGTACGCTGCAAAGAGCATCTTTTTTGCCTCGATGTCATCCGCCGGGCACATCACGGTCATGCCGGGAATCGTGCGCATCAGCCCGAAGTCTTCGCAGCACTGGTGCGTCGCGCCGTCCGGGCCGACGGAGAGTCCCCCGTGGGTCGCGCAGATCTTGACGTTCAGATGCGGGTATCCGATGGAGTTGCGGACCTGCTCGAAGGCGCGTCCTGCCGCGAACATCGCGAATGAGGAGACAAACGGTACGAGGCCGAGGGTGCTCATGCCGGCCGCCGCCGCCATCATATTCGCCTCGGCGATGCCGGAATCAAAGAAGCGGTCCGGATAAGCGTCGCGGAACATGCCTGTTTTTGTGGCGCCGGCGACATCCGCGTCCATCACGATGACATTTTCGTGCGCCGCGCCGAGTTCTACGAGCGCGCGCCCGTAGCTCTCACGTGTCGCTATTTTTTTTATCTCTGACATAATCAGGCCTCCTCGATCTTCTTCTCTTCCTGTTTCAGCTCTGCCATCGCCTGTTCAAATTCACTGTCGTTCGGCGCTTTTCCGTGCCAGCCGACGACATTTTCCATAAAGGAGACGCCTTTTCCCTTGATTGTTTTCAAAAGAATGCAGGTGGGACGCCCGGTCCCGATGTTTTTGTGGAACCGGTCCAGAGCCGCTTCGATCGCCTCAAAATCGTGCCCGTTTATCGTGATCACGTCGAATCCGAATGCTTCGAATTTCTTGTCGATCGGCTCCATGTTCATGACTTCGCCGGATGGTCCGTCGATCTGCAGACCATTGATGTCTGCGGCGATGCAGAGATGATCCAGACGGTAGTTCGCAGCGTAGGCAGCCGCCTCCCAGACCTCGCCTTCATCGAGTTCTCCGTCGCCGAGAAGCGCATAGATGCGGAAGCCTTTTTTCAGGAAATCAGCCCCCTTCGCCATGCCGACTGCCGCGGAGAATCCCTGTCCGAGAGATCCGGTGGAAAATTCAACGCCCGGCGTGTCGTGCATGTTCGGATGTCCCTGGAGCCGGGATCCCGGCTGCCGGAGCGTCAGAAGTTCCGTTTCCGGAAAAAATCCCTTCTGAGCCAGCGCCGCGTAGAGCGCCGGTGCGACATGGCCTTTTGAAAGTACGAAGCGGTCCCGGTCCGGATTTTCCGGATCAGAAGGATCGACGCAAAGCTCTGACTGATAAAGGTAAGTCAGATAATCGATCGCGGAAAGACTTCCGCCCGGATGGCCGGTGCCTGCCGCATGGATCGATCTTATGATCAGCTGCCGTGCGCGGACCGCCGTCAGCTTCAGATGGTTCAGTTCCTGTGGTGTCATTTTGTCTCCTTTTCCCTTCCGGCCGGCAGATTCCTCTGCTATTGCCGGGGTAAATACGATACAATTTACGGTTTTTCCATACCGTTCGGATTATATAACGCATGGAGGGGGTATTTCAAGCCCGGAGGCCTGCATAACTCTTTTTGGGGGTGATCTCCGCGAAAAACGGAAAATTTCCGGCCGTGTTTCCCGGCTCAGGACCGCGGCTGAATTGTAAATTGTGCAAAAAAAATACGCTACAAAAATTACTTGCGACAGACAAGAGCCATAGTGCATAATGTATATACAGGAGTATTTTATCCTGATCGCTGGTGGTGCAGTTTTACAATTGAGGGGGAAAAATCATGCTGGATTTTATTCTTTCCATTCTGCCGATCATCTGGCTCATCATCGCGCTGTGCGTGATCAAGATGGCCGGGTGGAAGGCGTGCGGGCTTACGGTCGTCGTGAGTGCCGTCGTCGCTCTGATTCATTTTCACATGAACGCTGCCGAGATGGGGACGGCGATCCTCGAAGGCGTTCTGAACGCATTGTGGCCGATCTGTATGGTCATCGTCGCAGCACTGTTCGTCTACAATCTCGTCTTAAAAACGAAGGCAATGGATTCGATCAAGGCGATGCTTTCCAGTGTTTCTTCCGATCCCATGATTATCCTTCTGATCATCGGATGGGGATTCGGAAACTTCCTTGAAGGCATGGCGGGATTCGGTACGGCCGTCGCGATTCCCGCGGGAATTCTCGTGGCTATGGGATATGACCCGCTCACGTGCGTTGTCGCGTGTCTCGTCGTAAACTCGACGCCGACCGCGTTCGGCTCCGTCGGTGTTCCGACTTCAACCGTAGCCGGCGTGACCGGACTGAACGCGCTGACGATTTCCGGAAATATTGCGATTCTTCAGCTGATCACAACGGTGCTTTCTCCGTTCCTGATGATCCTGATCGCAGGGGGTGCGAAAGCACTGAAAAAGAGCTGGAAATTCGCCGTGCTGGCAGCGCTCGCATTTGTCATTCCCGAGTTTGCAGCCGCTTATTTCATCGGGCCGGAGCTGCCGGATATCATCGGATCGGTGATCTGCATGATCGTTCTGGTCCTTGCGGGTGTAGCCGTCGAGAAAAAGAATCCGGAGAAAAAAGAACAGCATGAGCTGATGAAGGATATGACGATTCAGAAGGCCCTCGTCGCCTGGTCCCCGTTTCTTCTGATTTTTGTGATTCTGCTGCTTACATCGAGTCTCGTCCCGCCGGTTCACAATGTCATCGCATCCGTGACGACAAAAACATCGGTCTACATCGGGGAGAATCCGGGCACCCTTTCCTTCGCCTGGCTTGACTGCCCGGGTGTCAAGATCCTGATCGCCGGCTTCATCGGCGGCCTGATCCAGAGAGCGGGGATCGGGACGATCTTCCGCACGCTCTTTGAGACGGTGAAGGGCAACGTGAAGACGATTTTCACGATCTGTTCGGTGCTCTCTGTCGCCAAGATCATGGGATACAGCGGGATGATCACCGCTCTGGCGACCGCGCTTGTCGCGGCGACCGGAAGCTTCTATCCGCTGATTTCTCCGCTGGTTGGTATGATCGGCGGCTTCGTTACCGGAAGCGGAACCTCGACCGGAATCCTGTTCGGATCCCTGCAGGCGAAGGCAGGTGCGGCGATTCATGTCAATCCGGAATGGATCGTAGGAGCAAACATGGCGGGCGGCGGCGTCGGAAAGATGATCTCCCCGCAGAATATTGCGATCGGAAGCGCTGCCAGCGGTATGTCCGGAAAGGAGAGCAAAATCCTGAGCAAAACCGTCCTCTTTGCGATTCTCTACATTGCCATCGACGGGGTTCTCTGTATGCTGCTGGCATAAACGGAGGCGTTTTTTCTCTTGCATTTTTCGAGAAAATCGTGCTATATTTTCTGATGAATTCATTAACCGGCAAAAGCCGCAGTACGTTGGTAAACGTTTCATTCCCAGCGTGCTGCGGCTTTTTTTGTGAGGAGGAGTGATTTTATGGAACAGGAGAACCGCATGGGAACGGACAGAATTTCGTCTGTCCTGATTAAAATGGGGATCCCCGTCATTCTGTCGATGGTTCTGCAGGCGATGTATAACATCGTGGATTCGATGTTTGTGGCCAGAATGCCGGATCAGCCCGGCATCGAGCACGCGGGGGAACTGGCGGTGAACGCCCTGACGCTTTCCTTCCCGATTCAGATGCTGATGATTGCTTTCGGTATCGGGACAGGAGTCGGCATGGGGGCGATGCTCTCGAGACTGCTCGGCAGCGGAGAGAAGGAGAAGGCCTCAAGGACGGCGGGAAACGGAATTTTTCTGACAATCGTGATTTATGTTGTGTTTCTCGTATTCGCGTTTGTCGGAATCCGCCCGTATCTCCTGAGCCAGTCGAGAAATGAGACGGTTCTCGGTATGGCGCAGAGTTATCTTTTTATCTGCACTGCGCTGGGAGTTTTTTCGCTGCTCTTTGCCATCTATGAAAAAATGCTCCAGTCCACCGGAAAAACGATCTACTCGACAATCGCCCAGATCTGCGGTGCGCTGACCAATATCGTCCTGGACCCGATCATGATCTACGGGTTGTTCGGAATACCGGCCATGGGAGTTAACGGCGCCGCTTACGCGACGGTGATCGGTCAGTTTGTGTCTTTCTTGATCGCCTTCATCCTTCAGGTTTCGAAAAACAAAGAGATCCCGTCCGGATTCCGATATCTCAGGCCGGAACGGCGGATCATCAGCGGCATTTATTCCATCGGCGTCTCCGCGATCATCATGCAGGCCCTGATGAGCTTTATGACCTATGGCGTAAATATTATCTTCGGAGCGGTCTCGGCGAACGCTGTCACCGCTTACGGTATTTTCTATAAAATCCAGCAGTTCGTCTACTTCGCAGGCTTCGGTCTCCGGGATTCGATCACACCGCTGATTTCCTACAATTACGGAAAAGGCTCGTACACAAGGGTGAAAGAGGGTATGAAGTGGGGAATCATCGATACGACCGTCGTGATGGTGGTCGGAATCGTGATCCTCCAGGCTTTCGCGCATCCGCTGGCCAGATTTTTCGGACTGACTGCGGAGACGGAACGACTTTGCGTTCTCTCTATGCGGATCATTTCCACCGGCTTCATTTTTGCCGGAATTAACATCGCGTCACAGGGCATCTTTCAGGCGCTTCTTTCCGGCAACAGCTCGCTGATCGTCTCATTTCTGCGTTTGCTGGTTATACCGCTTCCGCTGGCGTATGCGTTCACCCGTCTTTCCAACGCGGCGGATGTAATGTGGTGGGCGTTTCCGATCGGAGAGGCAGCAGCCTGTGTCGCCGCGGTTTTCCTTATGAGGAGAATCTACCGCCTGCGGGTCGTTCCGATGAAGGAGTGGGGCAGACCGAATCGGTCAGTATGAGACGAAGAAGACAAGCATGGAGCTTGTTCCATCTGAGCATCCGCAGTAGTCATGGGGACAGTCCGACTCGAAACGGAAACAGCAGCTTTCTTTGATGCGATACTCTTTCGCTTCGATCGAGACCGAAACTTCGCCCGAGGTCACACTGATGTACTCGCGTGTCCGCTCCCCGTGGCTTCCGCTGTGGTAGACGCCTCCGGGGGCGAGGTCGATCCGGTAAATTTCGATGATCTGGTTGTCTTCATATGGGAAGCAGTTCCAGACGCGGTAGGATCCGGGTTCGGATTTGATCGGCGCGGTCTGCTCCACGTCCACCAGAATGGTGTCCATCGGAGGCGGGCTGATCAGCTGATCGAAGCTGATGCGCAGTCCGGAGGCGATTTTGCCCAGCGTCCCGATCGACGGGTTTGCGGCGCCGCGTTCGATCTGCGCCAGCATGCTTTTACTGACGCCGGTCTGTTCGGACGTAACGTCCAGACTCCATCCGTGAGATTTACGGCAGCGGTTCAGATTGACAGCGATGTTGTGTGCAAGATAATCCACGTCTGTTCTCCTTACAATGTGCGATATATTGTACAATTCATAAGCGTATTGTATCAGAATCTTTTGCGGAATAGAAGACAGATGAGAAAAAAATTAAAGATTATCCGTATTTCTATTGACATGACTGCGAAATTTGTGTTATATAATAAACAACACAAAGCACAGAGGCTGTGCAATTTAGTATACAATCAAACAGCAAGGGTACGGACAAAGGCGTCTTTTATGCATCGATATGCGTAGGAGGCGTTTTTTTATTTCCGGTACCGGTTCAGGAATCTGATCCGCCGGCAGACGATCAGGAAGGAAAGGAGTTTCATCATGAGATTAAAAGATACGGGGCTGACCGCACAGGACATCAAGGACAAAGTTAGCAAATATATGATCGAAACCTACGAGCGTTTCGATTTTCTGGCAGAAACCGGAAAAGGAATGTACATCTATGACGAGAACGGGACACCGTATCTTGACTTCTACGCGGGCATCGCGGTAAACGCGGCGGGAAACTGCAATCCGCGCGTCGTGGCGGCGGTGCAGGATCAGGCAGCGGATCTGATGCAGACCTTCAACTATCCGTACACGATCCCGCAGGCGCTGCTCGCGGAAAAGATCTGCACGACGATCGGAATGGATAAAATCTTTTATCAGAACTCCGGAACCGAGGCCAACGAGGCGATGATCAAGATGGCAAGAAAATACGGCGTTGAGAAGTACGGACCGGATAAATACTGGATCGTGACCGCGAAGGAGAGTTTCCACGGCCGCACCTTCGGCGCGATGTCCGCGACCGGTCAGCCGGATAATGCCTGCCAGATCGGATTTGGACCGATGACCCAGGGTTTCCGCTACGCGGACTTCAATGATCTGCAGTCCTTCAAGGATGCGTGCGACGAGAATACGATCGCGATCATGGTCGAGCCGGTACAGGGCGAAGGCGGAGTACACCCGGCTACCCGGGAATTTATGACCGGGCTGCGTGAGTTCTGCGATGAGAAACATATCCTGCTGCTCCTCGATGAGGTACAGTCCGGATGGGGAAGAACGGGCGCGGTGATGAGTTACATGAATTACGGAATCAAGCCGGACATCGTATCGATGGCGAAGGCACTCGGCGGCGGCATGCCGATCGGAGCGATCTGCGCGACGAGCGAAGTGGCGAAGGCGTTTACGATGGGATCTCACGGAACCACCTTCGGCGGCCACCCGGTCTGCTGCGCGGCTGCACTTGCCGAGGTCAACGAGATTCTCGACAAGGATCTTCCGGGCAACGCGAAGGAGGTCGGCGCGTACTTTATGCAAAAGCTCAGAGAGACGGTTCCGCACGTAAAAGAAGTCCGCGGACAGGGTCTCTTCGTCGGAATGGAGTACGACGGAACGATCGACGCGGTGGAAGTCAAGCATGCGGCGATGCGCCGGCATCTTCTGATCACCGCCATCGGCAAGAATGTAAACCGCATGATTCCGCCGCTCATTGTCACGAAGGAGCAGTGTGATGAGGCGGCGCAGATCCTGAAGGAATCCGTCGAGGAGGTTGCAGGAGTATGAACAGAGACCACCTGATCATCACGATCGGCTGTGAATACGGAGCCGGAGGTCCGCAGATCGGGAAAATGCTTTCCGAAAAGCTCGGAATTGAGTATTATGACCGCGATCTGGTGGACAAGGTCGTTGATCAGCTGGGCGTCGAGCGCGGTCTTGTGGAAGAGGCGGATAAAAAGAAAAGCGTCACGTACAGCTTTGAGACTTCTCTGGGGCCGCGTTACGCGAACCTGACGAACCGTGTGATCTATACACAGTCCGAGGTGATTCACAAGATGGCGGAGAAATCCTCCTGTGTGATCATCGGACGGAGCGCGAACTACATTCTGCGTGATCGGGATGATGTTCTGAACATCTTTATCTACGCGCCGAAGGAAGTGCGTGTGAAATCGATCATGGAACAGGAGCACGTGAAAGAGGATAAGGCGGAAGAAATCATCCGTTATAACGATGAGATGAATCATTCCCGTCATAAGTACATCACAGGGACATACCGCGGGGACCGCGAGGGGCGTCATATCATGATCGACAGCAGTATGCTCGGCTGGGACGGAACCGCCAGATATCTGCTGGTTCTGCTCGAGATGCTGAACGAGTGACTGAAAGAATTGAAACAGAATTACAGGAATAACGGGACAACGGCGTCTGCGGATTCTTACAGGAGAATCCGCGGGCGCCTTTTCTAATCTTCCGATCCGCCTTCCGGAAAGGAACGTTCCGTTGCGTTCGGGATGACGGATGAGAAATGACTCCGCCCAGATAGAATATGGAGGAATCACATGGAAAAGAAAAAATCGGAATTTGAAAAAGTATTCAGCGCGTGGGATATTCTGGTTCTGGCGTTCGGCGCCATGATCGGATGGGGCTGGGTCGTATCCACCGGCGACTGGATCGAACGCGGCGGAGTGATCGGGGCCATGCTCGGATTTATTCTGGGCGGCGTGATGATTTTCTTTATCGGACTGACCTATGCCGAACTGACGCCTGCTATGCCGGAGTGCGGCGGCGAGCATGTATTCAGCTTCCGGGCGCTCGGCCCGACCGGATCCTTTATCTGTACCTGGGCGATCATTCTGGGATATGTCGGCGTCGTCTGTTTCGAAGCGTGCGCACTTCCGACGATCATCACGTATCTCTATCCGAAATTTCTGAAGGGATATCTTTACACGATCGCGGGATTTGACGTATATGCGTCCTGGCTCACCGTCGCGGTGGTCATGGCGATCGTGATCACCCTGATCAACATCCGCGGCGCCAAGACAGCCGCGATTCTTCAGACGATTCTGACGTGCATCATCGGCGGCGCGGGAATCCTGCTTATCGTTGCTTCTGTCGTTTCGGGCGATGCCGGAAATCTTTCCGGCCAGGCATTTGTGGGGAGTGGAAGCGGCAGTGTCATGGTCAATATTCTCCGGGTGGCTATGATGAGCCCGTTTTTCTTTATCGGATTTGACGTGATACCGCAGGCGGCGGAGGAGATCAATGTTCCGCTGAAAAAGATCGCGAAAATGCTTCTGCTGTCGATTATTCTCGCCGTTTCGTTTTACGCGCTGATCATCTTTTCGGTCGGTCTCGTCATGAATTCGGGTGAGATCGCCGCGGCAGCTTCTTCAGGGTCCGGTCTTGTCACGGCAGATGCGATGGCGAAGGCATTTAATACAAGCGTGATGGCGAAGATTCTGATCGTGGGCGGACTCTGCGGAATCATCACAAGCTGGAATTCCTTCCTGATCGGAGGAAGCCGCGCGATGTACTCTATGGCGATCTCCTACATGATTCCTCCGTTCTTCGGAAAACTGCACAAGAAACATAAAACACCGGTCAATGCGCTTCTGGTGATCGGATTTCTCAGCTGCCTCGCTCCCTTCCTCGGAAAAAAGATGCTGCTGTGGGTCTGCGACGCGGGAAACCTCGCCTGCTGTCTGGCGTACTGCATGGTCGCGATTTCTTTCGTCGTACTCCGGAAGAAGGAGCCGACGATGCCGCGTCCGTATAAGGTGAAACATTATAAACTCGTCGGAGGAATCGCGATCGCGATGTCCGGATTCATGGTACTCATGTACATCATTCCGGGGAGCGGAGCGTCTCTGGCGCCGGTCGAGTGGGGAATCGTAGGCGGATGGGCTGCCATCGGCGCCGCGTTCTACGGCTTCTGCAAAGCAAAATATGGTGAAAAGTTTGCGACACATGTCGGTGTCACGAACGAGGAACTGGAGCCGGATTATGCGAAAGAGCGTGAGGCTGCCGCGGAAATCGCTGCGGCGGAAGCAGGTGCGGCTGCCCCTGCTGCCGTGAAACCGGTGCCGGCCGGCGCCGCGTCTGCGGCAACCCTGGAAGATGCGGAGGTCACCGCCGCACTCGACCGGATCTCCTCGAAGACGAAGGTAATTTCGCGTCCGGAGATGAATTTCGCTTATTTCCTTCCGGTCAATATTGTATTCGGCGCCGGTAAGGTAAAACTGGCGGGAGAACTCGCAAAACCCTACGGAAAGAAAGCGTTGATTGTCACCGGTCATTCCAGCGCGAAAAAGTCCGGCCTGTACGATAAAGTCAACGACAGCCTGAAAAAGGCGGGACTGGAAACGGAGCTGTTTGATCAGGTCAGCCAGAATCCGCTGACGACAACGGCGGTCGAAGGCGCGGAAATCGCAAAGAAAGAAGGATGCGACGTGATCGTCGCCATCGGAGGCGGCTCCATCATGGATGCGGCCAAGGGGATTGCGTTTATGGCGGTCAATGACGGGGATATCAACGATTATCTGTACAACCGGAAGCAGAGCGATGACGCGCTCCCGCTGATCCTGATTCCGACGACCTGCGGAACCGGTTCCGAGGGCAACGGATTTGCGGTGCTCACGAATCCGGATACCGGCGACAAAAAGTCCCTCCGCTGTCCGGCGATCGTGGCGAAGGCTTCCATCGTCGATCCGGAGTGCATGATGACGATGCCGAAGAAAATTCTCGCCTCCGTCGGCTTCGATGCGCTGTGTCACTGCATCGAGGCATATACCGCGAACAACGCGCAGCCTTTTACTGATGCACTGGCGCTCTACGCGATCCCGCTGATTCTGGAAAATCTTCCGGATCTGTATCACGGAAAAGAGAGTATGGAGGCCTGGTCAAAAATGAGTATCGCCAGCACCATCGGCGGCATGGTGATCAACACGGCAGGAGTCACTCTGGCCCATGCGATGGAACATCCGGTCAGCGGCCTGAAGAATGTTGTACACGGCAAAGGGCTCGCGGCGATCACACCGGTCGCGGTCGAGGCGACCTGGATGGGGAACCGGTATAAATTCGGGAAACTTGCGCGTATGATGGGCGGATACACCGCCGAGGACTGCGCGGATAAAATCCGCAGCTTCCTTGCTGATATTAATCTGGAGTGCGGACTTGCAGATCTCGGAGTTGAAGAGAAAGATATTCCGTGGCTTGCGAAAAACGTCTTTAAAGTATCGCCGGCGAACATTAAGAACACACCGGTGAAGCTGACGGAAGAAGATATCGCGGCGCTTTACAGGAAAGCGATGTACGTGCCGCTTCGTGAAGAGAAGGCATCCTGATAAATAAGAAAGGAAAAGGCACGGTCACCGGGAAGGGGCCTGCACCCTCTGCGGACAGGGCAGAGGATGCAGGCCCCTTTTTGATTTGCGCGGTACCGTTTGTGTGCGGTGCCGTTTTATTGTCTTACAGAATCTCGACGAGTTCGATCTGGAAGTTCAGCTCTTTTCCCGCCATCTCGTGATTGGCATCGAGAGTGATCTGCTCATCGTCCCGCGCGGTGACACGGACCGGGATGACCTGCCCGTTGTCTGCCTGAAGGTGTACACGCTGGCCCACCTTCAGTTCTTCCGATCCGGGAAGATCGGAGATGGCAAAGGAGAATACGGCGTTCGGATTTGGCATGCCGTACGCGTCTTCCGGCATGAGATGGACGTTCACGATCTCGCCCGCATCCATGTCCGCGACGGCCTGATCGAAACCGCGGATCATCTGTCCCGCGCCGCAGACGAATTCAAGCGGCTCGCCGCGGTCATAGGAAGAGTCGAAAATGGAACCGTCGTTGAAGGTGCCCCGGTAATGAACCCTCACGGTTTTGCCGGCGTTTTTTCCCTCGATCGGGTCGACCGGGGCAGAGTGGCAGCCACCGCATCCTCCGCCGCAGCCACCGCATCCTCCGCCGCATGATTCTTCTTCATTGTGGCCGTGGCTGCAGTTCGCCTCGCCGCCGGTCAGATCACCTGCGAGATACGCGGCTACCGCTGCGTCAACATCGCCGGACGCGCCTGTGACCACCTGAATGCCCAGCTCTTCCAGCGCGCTCTTCGCGCCGTCCCCGAGCCCGCCGCAGATCACGAGATCGACATGACGGTCCGCAAGGTGATCCGCGAGGGCCTCATGACTCGTTCCACTGGTCGGGATCACATCGCCGGGTGTGATAAAGCCGTCCTCCAGCTCATAATATTTGAACGCTTCGGTGCGTCCGAAATGCTGAAATACCTCTCCGTTATCGTATGGTACTGCTATTTTCATTCGAATTTCCTCCGGTTTTTGTGTAAACAAAGAACATGATACCATGTCTGTGTCAAAAAAGATACCGGTTTTATATGCGCCCTCCGATTGAAAAAACGCCGGTCAGGATTTACAATAAAACAGACGTTTTGCTCCGGATTCCGGGCAGAAAAAGGGAGGTACGGACATTGGAAAAGCTTACGATCGATGAGGCAAAGAAACTGAATGATTCCGCAGTGACGGAGGAGCATTTGAGACTCCATGCCCTCAATGTCGCCGCCTGTATGGGAGCGATGGCCGATCATTTCGGCGAAGATAAAGAACACTGGGAGGCGGTCGGCATCCTGCACGATTTTGATTATGAAAAATATCCGGAAGAGCATCTGGCGCACACGGAGGAACCGCTTCGGGCGGCCGGGGTTCCGGAAGAGGATATCCGGGCGATCATGAGCCACGGTTATTCGATCTGCACAGATGTGAAGCCGGAAACCGATATGGAAAAGTCGCTGTTCACCGTCGATGAGCTCAGTGGAATTATCCAGGCGGCGGCGCGCATGCGTCCGAACGGCATCGGGGACATGGAAATCAAGTCGTTCATGAAAAAGTGGAAGAGTAAGGGATTTGCTGCGAAGTGCAACCGGCCTCTGATTCTTCAGGGCTGTGAGATGCTCGGAATGGATATCCGTGAGGTTTCGGAGATCTGTATCCGGGGAATGAAGGAGCACGCGGAGGAACTTCACCTGACGGCGGAGGCGCTTCACGGACAGGAATAAGGACGGAAATTGAGGGAGATATGAGATGGACCATTCGATGAATATGACGCAGGGCGATCCGGCGAAACTGATTTTCCGACTGGCGCTTCCGTTTATGCTGACGAACATCGGACAGCAGCTGTACGGGATCGTGGACGCCATTATCGTCGGCCGGGGCGTCGGGGTCGCGGCCTTCGCCGCCCTGGGAGCCTGCGACTGGCTCGTGTGGGCGATTCTCTGGGCGGTGCAGGGAATTACCCAGGGGTTTTCAACGATGATTGCGAGAAAATTCGGCGCGGGCGATGAGGACGGGCTTCGGCACGCCGTATGTATGTGCACATGGCTGTCGCTGATTTTCGGATCCGCGGTCACAGCGGTATTCGTGATTTTGGCGCGCCCCCTGCTTATGGCGCTGGGAACGCCGTCTTCGGTAATCGGGGATGCGGCGCTGTATCTGACGATGATTTACGGCGGGACGCTGATCATCACCGGGTACAATATGGCTGCGGCCATTCTCAGAGCGATCGGTGACGGAAGGACGCCCCTGATCGCGATGGGCATCGCCGGCGGAGTGAATGTCGTGCTGGATCTGCTCTTCGTCATGGCGCTCCATCTCGGAATTTTCGGCGCTGCTGCTGCGACGCTGCTCGCGCAGATGTTCGCTTTCCTCTTTTGCCTTGCCTCCTTCCGGAGATACACAATCTTCCGCTTCAGGAAGACGGACTGGAAATGGGACGGCGCGATGGCGCGGGAGCTCTGGCGGCTCGGGATTCCGATGGCGCTCGAGAGCACGATCGTCGTGCTCGGCGGGATCTTCGCCCAGGCGGTCATCAATTCCTACGGCGAGGTGTTTGTCGCGGGCTGCACGGCGGCGAATAAACTGCACGGAACCCTCGACTGTTCCGCCGTTGCGATCGGATTCGCTTCTTCCACGTTCATCGGTCAGAATTACGGCGCGAAACGGCTCGACCGGGTGCATGAGGGCATCCGGAAGGCGACGTGGATCGCGCTCGGAGTGGGAGCGGCGATTACTGCGCTCATCCTGATTTTCGAGCGGCCGGTGGTGAACCTGTTTCTGGACCGGAGCGTGGAAAATGCGGCGGAAGCCCTCGATGTGGCCTGCGGATATATCACGGTGATGGCACTAATGTTGGTCGGCGCTTATCTCATGAACCTGTACCGCTACTCCCTTCAGGGACTCGGGAACACGACAGCGCCGATGCTCTCAGGCTTTTTCGAGTTCGGCGCCAGAATTTTCGTCGCTTATGTCTTTCCGGTTTTTCTGGGAAGTTCCGGGCTGTTCTTTATGGACGGAAGCGCATGGTGGGCAGCGGGAATTTTTCAGATCCTCTGTTTTTACAGGACCCTGAAAAAAATCGACCGGAGCGGAACACTCTGAAAAGAGGCGGTTCACGGATTCTGAGGCTGTTGCCCGATCAGTGACGGGTTCCTTCCCTGTGGCTCTGATACCAGTCAGTCGTGTTTACGCCTTCGGGCGCGAACAGGGCTGATTTTATTTTGCGGATTTCCCCGGCGATCAGAGCGTTCTGACCGAAAATGTGTACATATCCTTCCAGTGACTGAGCTTTTTCCCGGAGACTCGCGGCTTTATCCCAGATCAGGATCGCTGCGCGGCCCTTGCCGTTTTTCGCTTCCTGAATCAGATTTTCCGCGGCGGAGTTTCCGTCAAAGCAGACGACGATCGAGGGGCGCCGCTCGAAAATTTCGTAGTTAAAACTTTTGTAGATTCCCATTCCTTCGCTCTCCGTGGAGACGCGGACAGAGACCGGTTCCCCCCGGATTCTGCGGAGCTCCGCCGCCGTGAGCCGCGAGGGGACGATACTGAAGATACGGAAATTCTTCGGATTGTGTTCAATCAGGTATTTTTCATATCCGCTCATGCGGTGGCCGACGACGAAGAATGCTTCCTCCGGCGAGAGCGTTTTCATCAGAGATTCCATCTGACGGATTCCTTCGCCGGTGACGCGGGTCGTCCGTTTTGCCGTGTTAAAGCTTCCTCCGGCGACGACGACCGGCATTGCGTCCCACGGAAGTTCCCGGATCTGCGGCGCAAGCTCCGTGTTCGCGTCGTCTTTCAGGGAACGGCTCAGACGGATGGAACGGGAGGAACCCGTTTCCATCTCGGCCAGAAGGTAGTCCGTGATCGTCCTCCCGGCGAGAATTTTCCGGAAAGCGTAGGATTTTTTCCGGAAGGATTCCAGGGAGGCGGCGATTACTTTTTCTTCCGCCTGTTTCATCGCACAGAGTTCGTCCTCTGTGAGATCAAGGAGCTTCTCGAGGGAAAGCTGTTCGTCAATCGGGTTTGTTCCATACAGCGCAGCGCCGTCGGTACCCTGTACACAAAGAATTCCCGCGCGCAGATATTCGTGCAGCGGATGATTCTCCAGTGCGTTCAGATTGTTCAGCCGGACATTTGAGGTCAGCTGGAATTCCAGAACCGTTCCGGATTCACGGATTTCCGCGAGAAGTTTCTTCCCCTTTGCGGTTTTCAGACCGGTTGTATACAGACCGTGACCAATCCGCATCCGGGGCATCTTCTGTCCGGGCGCAAGCGCTTTCTTTACGCACAGAATACTGTCCGCGACATTTTCACGGAGGCTGTCATTTTCGCCCGCGTGGATCCGTATCACAAAATCGGGATGGTCCGCGGCGATCCGTACGACCTCGCGGATGACGGGCTGCAGATCGCCGATGCTGTTGATCTCTTCGCCGACGAAATCGGATCCGGCGACGTACGGGTCGAGGGCGACGGCTCTGAGGACGGAGAGATTCTGCTCAAGATAATTCTCCGGTGTCTTCTGATCCTTGACGATCGTCAGCGGAATGCGGCGCATGGCCGCGAGAAAGCGGATCATGACGCCTGTTTCCCGAAAGATGGCCGGCATGACTTCGTGCACCTCGGTCAGCATATGGAGCGATTCGTATTTCTTCACGAGGGTCGTATCCGAAATTTCCGCGTAGCAGATGCCCTGACCGCGGTACTGCCGCGCGATCCAGAGGAGCTTGTCCTGAAAAATCGAGTTCTGCCAGTAGTCCGGATTTTTCCGGTCCTCCAGCATCCGGAGAAGCGCGGATTTTACATCTGCGTCCGGTATTTTTTCGACATTGGTGAGTTCGATTTTTTTCTCGGATTCCGTTCCCTTGCAGAATACGTATCGGTAAAGATAAACCTTCTCCAGGTTGGTGAAGACGGCCTGCCCGTCCTTCAGGACCGAGAGGGAGATGCGGATCTTCACGATGTTCTCGTCCGCATTCGGAATGTTCCGGAGGATCAGATCCGCAAAATTGATGAAGGTATTGTCATTGATTTTGCGCGCGAGATATTTTCCCGCGAGTCCGGAGTCTGCAAACTGACGCGCGACTTTCTCGCGCTGCGAAAGGATCTCCCGTTCCTGCCGCTTCGAGAGAACGAGGCCGAGCTTCCGCACATAGTAGAGCGGATAGCGGATCTGGTGTGCGATGCCAAGAGCGATCAGGACATCCGGCGAGAGATTGCCGTTCATATGCGTATGGAGATCGCTCCGGAACTTATATTTGCGCAGGATGTACGTCTTGAAGATGGTCTTTTCTTCACCGTATCGGTAATCTTTCGTCTGGCTCATCAGCGTCTTCGCGATCGCGGGGACGGAGGCCTTCTGTTCGATCGTGCCGTCCGGACGGATATTTGCGACTTTCGTGTTTCCGAGACGAAGGATGTAAAGATCCCGGTTTTCACCGTCGATATAAGAAGGAACTTCGCCCCGGATAACCTGAAGTCCTTTTTTGTTCATCGAAAGGGGAAGACGGCATACCGAGGCAAAATTGCGGATCAGATTTCCGGTGTGATGATTCGGAGTTTCCAGCTCGTAAAAGAGACGATCGGTGTCATCCCGGTACAGGTTTACAACCATATCTTTTTCATTGTCGAGATAAAAACGTCCGAAATATTTCATCAGCCAATCCTCCGATGCGGGTTATTTATTCTGCGATTACAGCCTCAGTATAACAGAATGACTGTACAAAAACTACAGCACCTGATAGAGCGCGCAGAAATGCCGGATCCCGAACCTGCTTCCGATTTCGGAATCCGTCATTTATCCGACACCGAAATCGGTGTTATTCATGAGAATATCAACCCGGTCATTGTCCCGGTATACGGGGAGAATCTCAGAGTGGAATGTGCGGATTACTTCCGGGTCCGGGTGTATCTCCGTCCCGTTTTCATTCATGATATTGACACAGACCCGCTCGAAATATTTGAGACCGGTTTCGATGTCGCGGATCATCCCCGCCTTCGTCTGACCGGCGATGCCGAAGAGAAGGCAGCACTCGTCGAACGGCTCCGCTATTTTTGCGGGATCCGTCTCTTTGATACCCTTATTCAGGACATTCTCACGGAATTCCGCGTCGAATGTCTCGACGCCGGTCTTGATCTTCAGTGTGACGCCCAGGCCGCGGAAGCGGCTGCGGGCCTTTGGAATCGCTCCGCGGTTGATCCAGTGGCATTCGAAATGCAGTTCCCTGATGTGTTTCGCACAGCAGACCGAGGCGATCTCGTCCATCGTCCGATCATCGAGGTCTGAAAAGCTTCCGGAGTTGATGACTTCGAGACAGCCGGTTTCTCCCGTAACCTGCGCCAGCACCTCCCGGTTTACCAGAAAATCGGCTTCTTCGTCCGGGGAGCCGTCCAGATAGTAGTCACAGAAAGCACAGCGGCGCCATTGGCACCCCCGTCCTTTCAAAAGCACAATTTCCCGCGGATTCTTTTCGCGGATCACCGAGTATCGCTGCAATCGTTCCATTGTCATCCGTTTTTCCTCCACGCGGCGAGCTCCGCGAGGAGCCATCGCTCGAATTCATCCATTCCTTCGCCGGTCTTTGCGGAGAGCGGGAAGATCCGGATCTCCGGATTCAGATTGCGCGCGCGGAGCACGGCCTTATCCAGGTCAAAGGTGAAGTAGGGCATCGCGTCTGTCTTGGTAATGACGAGCGCGTCGCTTGTCTGAAACATGAGCGGATACTTTAAGGGCTTGTCATCCCCTTCGGGGACGCTCAGAATCATCACATTTTTTGCCGCGCCGGTATCAAATTCGGCGGGACAGATCAGGTTTCCGACGTTTTCGAGAAACGCGAGGCCGACTCCGTCGAGATCCATCGCCGCGAGGCCTCTGGCGGTCATCCCCGCATCCATATGACACATACCGTCGGTGTGAACCTGCACACTCATGGCACCGAGGGACTCGATCCGGCGCGCGTCGGTATCCGACGCGATATCCGCTTCCAGAACGGCGGTACGTACCTGTCCCTGAAGGTCCCGGATGACCCGGGAGATCAGCATTGTCTTGCCGCTTCCCGGGGAACTCATCAGATTCAGAAGAAGAACGCCGCGTTTCTTCAATTCCGCACGGAGTGCGTCCGCGTCCCGGTCGTTTGATTCGGTCACGGACGCGTGCAATTCAATTATCTGCATCAGATGGCGCCTCCTTCCGTTTCGCGGCTGCTCCGGCTTTTTTCTGTGCGGATCTGCCGGATCTTTTCCGCAAGGAAAGCAGTCCATGCATCGAATCCCGTTCCGCTTTTCGCGGACAGAGGAAAGATTTTCATATCCGGATTCAGATCACGCACATACGCTTCACAGCGTTCCAATGAAAAATCGAAAATCGCTGCGGTGTCCGTCTTGTTGATCAGCAGACAGTCTGAAACCTGAAACATCAGCGGATACTTCAGGGGTTTGTCATCTCCCTCCGGGACACTTAAAATCATCACATTCAGATCGGCTCCCACATCAAATTCCGCAGGGCAGACGAGATTTCCGATGTTTTCAAGAAATACGACGTCCGGACAGGGCTCTCCGAGTCCCCGGAGCGCCTCCAGCGTCATGGTGGAATCCATGTGGCAGGATCCTCCGGTGTGGAGCTGGACGGCTGCCAGTCCCGCCTCCGCCATGGCCTGTGCATCGACGTCCGAATCCACATCCGCCTCGATCACACCGATCCGGAATTCGTCTTTCAGGATCCCGGCGGTGCGAAGCAGGGTCGTCGTCTTGCCCGCGCCAGGGGAGGACATCACATTGATAAGAACGGTACCGTGTTCCAGGAGAAAGGCCCGGACATTTTTCGCGATCCGGTCATTCTCTTCTTCAATCGCGGCCTTCGTTTCGATCACATCAATCATTTTTCCTGCATTCCTTTAATACGATTTTTCGTTTCCTGCACCTATCCCGAATTTTACTCCCATTTTTCGGACTGCGTCAATCTCTGTATCAGGAATGCACGGCCCGCTTTTGACAGATTGCCGGCCGTGCGTTTACACCGGAATCGTATTATGATAATATGGCGTGGTCGGTTGGCGTCCGCGTATCGGACGGAACACACTCAGGTTTGAAAGGGCTCATCTGTTATGAGAAATAGTAAGAAACGGACAAAAGAAGAGAAGAGGGAGAGAAGGCAGAAGCACAGGAAAGTGCGCCGCGTCGTCTGGTTCTGTATTCTTGCGTTTTTTGTCTGTGCAATTGCGGTCGGTGTGCACCGTTTTTACCCGGTCTATCGGGAATATAAGGCATCCATGTATGATATTATTTCAAATATGGACGAAGGAACCTTCCGCCGTGCGACGAATACGGTCATTTACGATAAAGATGATGCGCAGATCGCGAAGATCGGTTACGAAAAATATACGTATGTGCCGATCACCGAAATATCGGATTATATTCAGAACGGTTACATCGCGCAGGAAGATAAGAATTTCAAGACACACCACGGCGTCGACTGGGGTGCGGTTTTTCGCGCAGGTTTCCAATATATACGCCATGGCGGAAAAATCACCCAGGGGGGAAGTACGATCACCCAGCAGGTCATCAAGAACAATCTTCTCACGAGTGAACGGACGTTTTCCAGAAAAATGATGGAGATGATGATCGCCCGGCAGCTGGAGAAGGAATATACAAAGGCGCAGATCATGGAGTTCTACACGAATTCCATCTACTTCGGAGAAGGATGTTACGGAGTGGAAGGCGCGTCTCAGTATTATTTCGGGAAATCCGCGGCCGGCGTCGATCTTGCGGAGGCGGCCATGCTCGTCGGCACGAGCAATCTGCCGAATAAGTACAATCCGGTCGCAGACTATGAGGCCTGCATGAAGAAAAAATCGGATGTGCTCGATCATATGCTCCAGCAGGGTTACATCACAAAGGAGGAGCATGATCAGGCGGATGCGGAGCGCCCGGAGATCGTGAAGAAGACGGACAACGGGACGCCGGAGAGTTCGCTTTCCACATACGCGATTCACTGTGCGGTCCTGAAGATGATGGAACACGACGGGTTCCAGTTTCAGTATACGTTTGCAGGCGACGATGAGTACCAGAGCTACCTTGGGTCTTATCAGGAAGCGTATTCCGATGCGGAGAATACGATCCGGTCGGGCGGATATGAGATCCATACGTCGCTGGACCAGGGACTCTGCCAGCAGCTGCAGAATTCGGTCAACAATACGCTTGCCGGAGAGACTTCCGTGACGGATGACGGAAGATACGATCTTCAGGCCGGAGCGGTCAGTATCGACAATAATACGGGTATGGTCGTGGCGGTCGTGGGCAGCCGGAATGACGGAGATTCCTACAATCGTTCCTATCAGGCGGTCAGGCAGTCCGGATCGGCGATCAAACCGCTTCTCGATTACGGCCCTGCCGTGAACGAGGGCTTTGAGACACCGGGCTCGACGGTGACGGACCAGGCGGTGGATATCAACGGCTATAAGCCGAAGAACGCGTATTCCGGCTACCGGGGCAATATGCCGCTCCGGGAGGGGCTTGCCCGGTCGGTCAATACGATTGCGGTTCAGCTCTTTCAGGAGACCGGTGCACAGAGCGCGCTGTCGTATCTGGGCAATCTGAAATTCAGCACGCTTTCTTTTGCGGATCAGAACAACGCTGCGGTTTCCCTCGGCGGTTTCACGAACGGTGTGACTGTGGAGGATATGGCGAGAGGTTACGCGACGATCGAGAACGGCGGACAGATGCGCGATTCAACCTGTATCCGGTCCCTCGTCTCGGAGAAAAACGGAGAGATCTACAACCACGATCAGGCAGAGACAAAACAGGTATTTCTGAATGACACGGCATTCATGCTCGAGGATATGATGCAGGGAGTATTCCGTGAGGAGTACGGGACCGCGCATAAATATGAGAACGAAAGTCAGATCTACGCGGGAAAGACCGGTACGACGAATGACAAGAAGGACGCGTGGTTCGCGGGATTTTCCGCTTATTATACAACCGTCGTCTGGACCGGATGCGACACGCCGAAATCAAATGATAACCTCGTCGGCAGCGGATATCCTGCATCGATCTGGACCGATTATATGAATTCGGTCCATGCCGGGCTTGAGAAGAAGGATTTTACGATGCCGGACACCATCAGCCTCTCAAACGGAAGCAGTGAGAAGGCACCGGATTATCAGAAGAGCGGCGACATTTACGCGTCCCGTCCATCCGGCTTTGATTATGTCTCCGGACAGCTGAAGGAGAAGGCGGAACAGGCAGCGGCACAGAAGCGGATCGAGAAGGAGAAGGCGGCTGCGGAAAAGGCCGTTTCTGATTTTGAGTCCTTCCAGATCACAGATGTCGAAGACGCGGAAAATCTTGAAACGAATTATCAGAATGTCATGACCGCGATCGGAGCGATCGAGGATGAGACGCAGCGATCCGACTATTACAACCGTGCCGCGAAAAAATACGATCTCCTGTCGGGCGATGTGGAGACAAACTGGAAAGAGGCAATCGCGGAAGAAAAACAGAAGGAGCAGGACGAGCAGTATATAAGAAATCAGAAAGCTGCGGATGCCTCGGCAAAGCAGGCGGTCAAGAAGGTTGAGGAGACCCGGGAAGATACGGTAAGAGCGTATATTGACGCCCTCAATCAGGCGACGGTCAGTACGCAGGCGGTGAAGAATCTGGAGACCGCGGCGGACGCCGCGCTTGAGAAGTGCAGGGAGTATGCGGCGTATGACGAACTGAAATCCCGGCTGGATGCGGCGAAGGCGCACGCAGACGCACTTCCGACATCCGATCAGATCCAGGCGATGCAGCAGAGTGCGTCCCAGGATCAGAGCGCTGCTCAGGCGCAGATCGCGCAGGCGGGATAATTCCACAGAAGAAGCGAAACGGGGATGCTGATCTGTACAGCGTCCCCGTATTTTCGACAAAAAGAGAACCGCTGCCGTCGATGCACTGCACCGATGCAGCGGTTCAAATCCGCAGTTGATATGGGAATCGAACCCATGTTTCCGCCGTGAGAGGGCGGCGTCTTAACCCCTTGACCAATCAACCGTGTACTACCTTACCATACTGTGTTGAAAAACGCAACTACTTTTTTCTCTTTCCAAAAAAAGAACGGGAAGGTATGATAAGGATCGGATCATCATCTCAGATTGGAGGAAATCAATGAGAGAATTGCTCGATTTATTCACCGCCTGGTTCAGAATGGGACTTTTCACCTTCGGAGGGGGATATGCAATGCTTCCGATGATACAAAGAGAGGTCATCGAAAAGCATCACTGGGCGACGGAAGAGGAAGTGATGGATTACTATGCGATCGGCCAGTGTACGCCGGGCGTGATCGCGGTAAATACGGCGACCTTCATCGGATACAGGATTCACGGCGTCGCGGGCGGCATCATAGCGACGCTGGGCGTCGTCTCGCCGTCGCTGATCATCATAACGCTGATCTCCGCGCTGATCTCAAATTTCTCGGATCTTCCTGTCGTCAGGCATGCCCTCGCGGGGATCAGCGTCGCGGTGTGTGTTCTGATGTTTGTGTCCATTGAAAAGCTGATCAAAAGGGGACTGAAGGATGTTCCGGGATGGATCATCTTCGCAGCCGCCTTTGTGCTCGCTTATTTCACGAAGATTTCTACCGTACTTCTGGTGATCGGCGCGGGCGCCGCGGGATATCTTATCATGCAGGCCGGAAAATGCAGAGAAAAAAAGGAGAAGAGCGGGAGATGAAAACATTACTGCTGATGTGTCTTGAGTTTTTTAAAACCGGTCTTTTCGCTGTCGGAGGCGGTCTGGCGACGATTCCGTTTCTGAAAGATCTGTCTGCACGGTATGGCTGGTATTCCATGAAGGAACTGACGACAATGATCGCGGTCAGTGAATCGACGCCCGGGCCGATGGGAATCAATATGGCGACATACGTGGGAAATCATATGTTCGGGGTCCCGGGAGGAATCGCAGCGACGCTCTCGCTCGTCGCGCCGTCTGTGATCGTCATCATTATCGTCGCTCATATGCTGGATAAATTCAAGGATTCCGCAGTTGTCAAAGGTGTTTTTTCAGGCCTCCGTCCGGCGGTTGTCGGATTTATCCTGGCGGCGGTGGTCGATATTTATATCTCTTCGCTGTTCAATACCGGCCGGTTTCTGTCGACCGGAAGTTTACTGAAGCTGTTTAACTGGACCGCGATCGTGCTGTTTGCCGTGCTGCTTATTGTGTTTAAGAAATTTCCGAAGATCCATCCGATTTTCATCATCGTCGCGGCAGCTGCGGCGGGGATTGTTTTGAAATTGTGACTAATATCACGATATTTACAAAAGTTTCAGAATAATATAGTTGACCGTGCGCTTTTCTCCGTGGTAATCTAAGAACATAACATAAACTGTCAGAAACGGAGGACAAAACGATGGGAACAAATAAATATGCTGGCACGAAGACCGAGAAAAATCTGATGGAAGCGTTTGCGGGAGAATCGCAGGCGAGAAATAAATACACTTATTTTGCTTCCGTTGCGAAGAAGGCGGGTTACGAGCAGATCGCAGCGCTGTTTCTCAAGACCGCGGACAATGAGAAGGAACATGCAAAACTCTGGTTCCGCGCTCTGAACGGAATCGGATCGACCGAAGAGAACCTCGAATCCGCTGCGGAAGGCGAGAATTACGAATGGACCGATATGTACGACCGCATGGCGAAGGATGCCGATGAAGAGGGATTCCATGATCTTGCGGAGCAGTTCCGCAAAGTAGCGGCAATCGAAAAAACACACGAGGAGCGCTACAGAAAACTTCTCAAGAACGTGAAGGATCTGGAAGTCTTCAAGAAGAGCGGCGTCGTGATCTGGGAGTGCAGAAACTGCGGCCATATCGTGATCGGAACCGAGGCTCCGGAAGTATGTCCGGTATGCTATCATCCGCAGAGCTTCTTCGAGGTGAAAGCGGAAAACTACTGAATTTGAATAAAATCTGAATGAAATTTGACGCAGCACACAACCGGATGACATGAGAACGATGTCCGATGTGTGCTGCGTTTTCGTATCCGGAGCCATTTATCGGTTACCGGTCATTCTTTGTTGCCGCGGCAACAGACAAATCGCTTTTTATGTGAAAAAATCAGGACAGGATGAAAAGAACGTGCCGCGGGAGGAAAAACAGATGAATGCAGAAGAAGTTGTGGAAAAGCTGAAGACGGATGAGAGAAACCGGTCCTATACGGAACGCGGGGTGATGCCGGTGTTCCAGGCCGGTCCCGGCGCAAAAGTTCTGATAATCGGGCAGGCTCCGGGGAAAAAGGTGGAGGAGAGCGGAATTCCCTTCAATGACAAATCGGGGGAGAAGCTGATACGCTGGATGGGGATCGACCGGGAAACATTTTATTCCGAAAAAATCGCAATCGTTCCCATGGACTTTTACTATCCCGGGAAGGGAAAAACCGGGGATCTTCCTCCGAGAAAATTCATCGCGCGGGAATATCACCCGCAGATTCTCCGGATGATGCCGGATATCCGGCTCACCATCCTGATCGGCAGATATTCCATGGATTATTATCTCAAAGGGAAGATGAAAAAAAACCTGACGGAAACGGTTGCCGCTTACAGAGAGTATCTGCCGGAATACTTTCCGATCGTTCATCCGAGTCCTTTGAATTTCCGTTGGGAGGCAAAAAATCCCTGGTTTGAGGAGCAGGTGGTGCCGGTTCTTCAGAAGACGGTACAGGATATCTTGGCGTGAATTGAGCGGGAAAAACCGGCGATACATCAGAGCTCAGAGCTTTGATATACTGCCGGTTTCGGAGAGATCCCGGAGGATTTCGTCGATGGACCGGCCGAGTTTTGCATCGATGGATGCGGTCACGGCGCCTTCGACAAGAGGGCAGTCCGCCATGACGACGCGGCGTCCGGCTTCTTCTGTCTCGATCACCATACGCGCTGTCATAACGGCGCTTCCCATGTCCATCAAAATGATTACGCCGTCATCCGAGTATACGAGATCGACCGCATCCCGGATGCGCCCGTAGCTCGTGCCGTACGTCCCGTCCTCAAGTCCGCCGGCGGCGGCGATTGGGATGCCGTCCGCCATCATTTTCGTGAGATCGATCACACCCTCGGCGAGCGCCCGGCTGTGCGAGACGATTACGATTCCTACCATATGCCTTCCTTTCCGTCACAGATGTCTTCTGCGTGGTTCCTTTCTGCTGCAAATATTTTTTCTGTATGCGTCATCTCCGCAGCGCGTCTGCGATCGTTTCCATCATGAGTGCAAAAGAACTGGCGCCGGGATCCCGGTGTCCGAGTCCCCGTTCGCCCACGTAGCTGGCACGGCCCTTCGTCGCGATCATGTCCTTCGTACTCTCTGCGCCTGCTTCAGCCGCGGCGCTGCCGGCGCACAGGATTTCCGCCGCGGATCTTCCGCTGCTTTCTGCCTGCTTCATCGCCGCCAGAGCGGGGATCATCGCGTCAAGCATCGTCGCCTCTCCTGCACATGCATGGCCGAGCTGTTCGACGGCATGGACGGAGGTGTCAAGACATGCGATGAAATCACCGGAAGTGAGTTCCTGTTTTCCGGCCATCGCCGTGCCGGATTTCATGAAGGCCGATCCGTACAGAGGGCCGGATGCGCCGCCTACCTTGCTGATCAGCGTCATCCCGACGGTTTTCAGAATCGTTCCGATGTCTTTTCCTTCGAGTTCCGGCAGCTTTTCCTGCACCGCACAAAAGCCCCGCGCCATGTTTATTCCGTGATCGGAATCGCCGATCGGCTGATCGAGTGCCGTCAGTTCGTCTTTTTTCTCCTCAATTTTTGAGGCGACCGCCCCGATGATGTCGATTACCTTCTTGCTGTCCGCCATTTTATTCACCTCCGAATTCCTTCCAGGCAGGCGTGTCCGCTCTCGCATCGAGCAGCTCTTTCAGTTCATCATCTAGGCGGAGAAGAGAGATCGAAAATCCCGCCATGTCGATGGAAGTCATATAGTTTCCGACCAGGCTGCGGTACACGCGGATGCCTTTTGCCTTCAGCACGTCCTGGACATGATTGTTGATGATATAGAGTTCCATGAGCGGTGTCGCGCCGGAACCATTGATCAGTACGGCGACTTCCCTGCCGTCACAGTCGAGAGATCTGAAAATCCCATCGAGAAGAATGTCTGCGGTTTCGTCCGCGGTTTTCAGCTTTTCGCGGTGTGTTCCCGGCTCGCCGTGAATCCCGATGCCGATTTCCATTTCGTCATCTTTGAGCGTAAAGCCGGGCGTGCCGGCGGCAGGAACGGTACACGGAAGAATCGCCGCCCCCATCGACCGGACATTGTCGGCCGTCTTCTGTGCGACGGCCTGAACCTCTTCGAGCGGCGCACCGAGTTCTGCCTTCGCTCCGGCGCATTTATGGACGAAAATCGTGCCCGCCACACCGCGGCGTCCGACGGTGAAAGAACTGTTTTCCACGGCGACATCATCGTTCGTCACGACGTGAACGGTCCGGATGCCTTCTGCATTCGCCATCTCTTCAGCGAGTTCGAAATTCATGATGTCTCCGGTATAATTTTTGACGATCAGCAGCACGCCGGCATCGGCTGCAACGGAGTGGATCGCCTCAAGGACGACATCCGGAGTCGGTGAAGTGAAAACAGCTCCGGATGCCGCCGCATCGAGCATACCTTCCCCGACAAATCCCGCGTGCGCGGGTTCGTGGCCGCTTCCGCCTCCGGATACGAGCGCGACCTTCCCGCGTTTTCGCTGTTTTCTGCAGAGAATCGCACCATAATCGAGCTTCTCGAGCTTGTCGGGATATGCCTTTGCGATTCCGCGGGTCATCTCTTCCACGACATCGTCTGCGTTGTTTATAAATTTTTTCATAACGAGAACTCCAGACTGTCTTCTTTTTTCGGAACCGGACCGTTATACTATAGTTATATCCGGTCACCCGTATTTTGTGAAAGCGAAAATGAAGAAAAAGATAAAAAATTCACTCTATATCATTATACCAGCTTACAACGAGGCTGAGAATATCGAAAAGACAGTAAGGGACTGGTATCCGGTCGTCTCGTCGCACAATGAGAGCGGCTTCAGCCGGGTTGTCGTGGTAGACGATGGAAGCACGGATGAGACGGGCGCGATTCTCACACGGCTGGAGAGGGAGCTTGAGCTGCTCGTTCCACTGAAAAAGGAAAACGGCGGTCACGGTTCCGCAGTTCTTTCGGGATACCGTTTTGCGGTCCGTGCCGGTGCGGACTGGATATTTCAGACGGATTCGGACGGCCAGACCGATCCTTCCGGATTTGAAAAATTCTGGAGACACAGAGGGGGTTATGATGCGCTGTTCGGGAGCCGGACAGATCGGCGTGACGGACGGCTGCGGGTACTCACCGAGAAAGTGCTCTGCGCGGTTCTGTTTCTTGTCTTCGGTGTCGCTCTGCCTGACGCGAATGCGCCGTTTCGCCTCATGAGCAGGGAGTATCTTGTGCGTTATCTGAAAAAAATACCTGAGAATTATCCTCTCCCGAATGTGATGCTGACCGTTTTCGGCGCATGGTATCACGACCGGATCGGGTTTATACGGATTCCGTTCGGAAAAAGGCAGGGCGGAACGAATTCGATCCATTTCCGGAAAATTCTAAGGATCGGGATCCGCGCGCTGGCAGATTTTGCTGCGTTCCGCCGCATTCTCATGCGTGAAGCCGATACGAACTGAAACGGTCCGCACTGCCGGCTCAGGATTCATTCACAAGTTTTCCGGTCATATGATCAATCGTCAGCTCCAGTATCTGCAGCCTTCCGGTTTCCGCGTATTTTTTTACGTCTTTTTCGACGAGATCCTCCGGCAGGTATTTCATGCCGAGAGCACGGGTTTCGCGGATGACGGTTTCGCGGTCATCGATGAAACGGATCTTCCCGAAGATCACGACGCTGTTGATGTTGAGACCGACTTTTCCTTCCTTCAGATATCCCTTGTCATAGACACAGAAGGAGACGCGGTTGTCTTTTTTCAGCGCGTCGATTTTGTGCCCCTCCTTCGCGCAGTGAAAGTAAATCTTTCGGCCGTCGTAGATAAAATTGATCGGGATCGCGTACGGGTATCCGTCCTCTCCGTACATGGAAAGGACGCCGCGCGGCTCCTCTCGTAAAATCGTTTCGCATTCTTCTTCGGTAATCTGCTGACGGAAACGCCGCATGGTTCTGAACATCGTTTTCTCCTCTGAATGATTGTGCCTGATTTAATTTCGCGTGCGCGGTACCGCGTAAGGAACCCGGAACCGGCCGGTTAAACCGCGGTCTTTTCATGATGAAATACAAAACTATCTTACTGCGGGAAGCGGCGGAAGAAAAGGGAAATATTAGAATGTTCCGGGAGCATTTCTGCACGGACGATTGTCAGCCCGGCCGCATCCGGCGCGGGTGTGAACATATTTAATAAAAAACAGCCGGAACATTTGATGAATATGTCTATTGCGTGCACGTGTACGCAATAGTAGAATAAGCTCATCAGATGACGAACTGCTCGATGTACGAACAGAGTGAATCGGGGAAACAGGCGGTAAGGTGAAAGGAGATATGTGATGCTAAAAGTTGGATTGATCGGATGCGGAATGATCGGAAAAGAGCATGCGAAGAGAATCAAGTATAAAATTCAGGGAGCGGATCTTGTCGCTGTCTGTGATGTATTTGAGAAGAGTGCGAAAGCCGCGGCAGATCTGGTGGGCGGCGACGTGAAAGTGTACACGGACGCGGATCAGATGATCAATGATCCGGATGTCGATGCGGTAGTCGTCACGACGCCGGGAAATTTCCACAAAGCGCCGATTCTTTCCGCAATCCGGGCAGGTAAGCCGGTGTTTACTGAAAAACCGCTTACTACGACGGCGGCGGACTGCAAAGAGATCGTCGATGCAGAAATGGCATCCGGAAAGCATCTCGTACAGGTTGGATTCATGCGCCGGTATGACCGCGGTTACAATCAGGTCCGCGAGATGATTCAGTCCGGCGAATTCGGAAAGCCGATGATCCTGAAATGTACGCACCGGGCAGAAAGTGTCGCGGATGATTATTCGACCGAGATGGCTGTCACCGATACCGCAATTCATGAGATTAATGTTCTGCCGTGGCTGATCGGCGATCACGAGGAGTGGGACGAAGTTCAGGTGATGTTCCCGCGTCAGACGAAAAACGCGCACGAGGGTCTTAGGGATCCGCAGCTCATGATGATGAAGACCAAAAGCGGCGTTATCTGCATGGTTGAGGTCAACGTCAACTGCGGATTCGGCTACGACATCAACTGTGAGGTCGTCTGCGAGGACGGAGTCATCAATCTTCCGTGCCCCTCTTTCCCGACGACGAGAAAGAATTTCGAAGTCGCGACCGCGATCGAGAAGAACTGGATCCTTCGTTTCATCGATTCCTACGATGTCGAGCTCCAGGACTGGGTTGATCACGTCGCGGAAGGAACGACCGGCGGATCTTCCGCATGGGACGGATATACCGCCGCGGTTACGGCCGACGCGCTCGTCAAATCGCAGACGACCGGACAGGTTGAGAAAGTGACCTGCGGAGAGACTCCGGAGTTCTATCGTTGATTGAATTAGAGTAACTATGCAATGATCGAGGGCGGAGTATTCCTGCTCCGTCCGTCCTCACCCGACACGACAATATCAATCATGCTGACAAAAAGGAGAAAAAAATGAAAATCGGATTTAACGAGGGCTGCAACCGTTTCTGTGAAAATCATTCAGTTCTGGAGGACCTTGACCTCTGTGAAAAATACGGATTTGATTACATTGACATTCAGTCGGAGTGCCTGGACCGTGAGATCGCGGCCGGAAAATACACGATCGACGATCTGGCAAAATGGTTTGCAGATCCGTCTCACAAGCTGAAAATGCTTTCCTACAACGCGCTTGTTTTCTTCAACATGAAGCAGACGCAGGAAGAAAAAGATGCGGTGATGGCGAAGCTCGATGAGATCATTGAGGTCTGCGACAAGCTGCAGTGCAAGATGATCGTCGTCGTCCCGAGCATGGATCTGAAGGTACCGGCTTCCATCGATGAGATCCGTGAAGACGCCGTCGCGGTTCTGAAGCAGATGGTTGAAAAGGTAAAACCACACGGAATTAAGCTGTCCATTGAGTTCTGCGGCGCGCCGTCCATGTCCATCAACCGGTTCGAGGATGCGTATGCGATCGTTCAGGAAATTGATTCCCCGTACGTGGGAATTACGCTGGATCAGTATCATTTCCATGCGATGGCATCTTCCTTCGATGATCTTGAGAAGGCGGACGGAAGTAAAATCTTCGTCTGGCACCTGAACGGTATGGAGAATATGCCGTGCGGAGCTGCCTACAACACGGATGAGAAGCGTCTGTGGCCGGATGAGCCGGGCGACTGCCTGGATCACAAGCGCTATGCGGATACGTTGAAAAAGATCGGATTTAAGGGGGACGTCTGCACGATGGAAGTCTTCCGCCCGGATTATTATAAACTCAGCAACGAGGAAAATATCCGCACTGCGGCGGAGCACACGCGTGCTCATGTCGCGAAGTACTGGGACTGATCCCGTCGGGGAGGCAGGCGTCCGCCAGAACGGACGTGTCCGGGCGGGGAATCGCTGACGGGTGTTGAAATATCGGAATAATTGCTGTCATCAGATGTAAAATCTGGTGGCAGCTTTTTTGCGTTCCTGCATGAATAAGGTCAACTACCCCGACATAAGCTATCGCTTTGAGGTCGGAGCTTGTAACTGCCCTGTGGTATAGCGGATAAATCCTCCCACATTTAGTCGTTTAACATTACTGCTAAAAGTGGCGTTACATCGTA
>Ga0256406_1000941_pt1 | contig 49214 bp, 46 predicted proteins | sample RumenRJG_03DNA_FD_185986 | JGI IMG/M metagenome (GOLD analysis project Ga0256406, IMG submission 185986) | Bovine rumen microbial communities from Lethbridge, Alberta, Canada - RJG_03 | ecosystem: Host-associated > Mammals > Digestive system > Stomach > Rumen | place: Canada: Alberta | collected... | reverse complement strand
AACGATAGGCTATTTCAACAAAAAATGACAGCAAATATGAACTTATGGCAACAATATGATAATCATCGATTCTTTCCTGGAATAAGATTAGGAATCACTTAATTTTAGTTGTCGTATAATTCATTCCGCAACTAAAAAGCAAAGATTCTAAAAAACACGACAACTATGCATACGTGCACAAAAAACAACATAAATTAATGCACACATCTATAATTACAGACATCGTCAATGTATACCCAATTAATTTTCCAATACATCTTTTGCCCTCTATTTTCAGATACATATGCGAAAAGAAAAGCAACAAAGGAGGAAGCAACAAATACACTAACGAAAATATAATCACAACAAACAAGGGTTCATATATCATTGTGCACCTCAAGAGTGACCAGTATGCAAAACACAAAATGAAAACAATCCCCATACTCAATCTATCGGGTGTAAAATCAAACAATTTCAATACTCTAGAAGAAAGGAACATAATAATTAGACATATAGCAATGCCCCAAAAAGCATCAGATTGCAATTTTCTTGGAAATGCAGAAAAAAATATCGGATTCTTATCATTGTCTTTCACAATGACATCTTCATAATTATGCATTTTAACATTCCTGCTTTGGCTAACACAAACAATATTTCGATTAGGGTAATACACAACTACTCTATAATAGTCACTCCATATGCGACTGGTGATAATAGACAATTTTCCATTTGTTGTGTGATAGAACTCTTTATGATAATTATAATATGCAGAAGAATCTAATTTAGCGGAATACCGAATTGAGACATCTTTAGATAAATCCTCAAATTCATGATTTGTAGCCCGAGAAATCATTTCCAAATCAGCTGTACACTGTAAAAATGTGACATAAAAATCATCATCAATAGATTTTCCATCCACATTCACCTCAAAGTAGTGTGACGTATAATAGGATTCTGCATTCACATTCACAAATGACAAGAAAACCAACAATGTACTTATTATGTATTTGATTGTTCGCATTCGGATATTCATTTATTATTTATCACAAAAATAACAAGAAATCATTATTATAAAAAAAAGAAGCAAAAAAAGCGGTCGGACATTATAATCAGTTATAACATTTGTTATATTTGCATAAACTTCAAAATTTTATGAATATGACAGGGAAAGTAATATCAATCGGTAACAGTTTAGGAATGATACTGCCAGCACGCATACTGAAAGAATTAGCATTGACAAAAGATTCTAATTTAGAACTACGTGTAGAAGACGGCAAGTTGATTGTATCAGAAAGCACACCACATAAAGGATGGGCTGAAGATGCAAAGAAGTTACATGCCTTGAACGAAGATGAAATTGGAGAAGATTCATTAGATGATTTGAACGGAGAATGGGAATGGTAAACATAAAAAAATACGAAATATACAAAGTGACTTTGGACCCTGCGGTTGGTTCAGAAGAAGCTAAAAGAAGACCTTGTGCCATCGTATCTCCAGATGTGCTTAATGAAAACCTAAGCACATTTACAATTGTTCCAATAACATCAAAAGTAAGAAATTTTGCATTCAGAGTTAAATGTACAGTAGAAGGCAGAGAGGGAGAACTGATGTGCGAACAAATCAGAACAGTTTCGATTAAACGCTTTGGAAATAATATAGAAAAAATAGGAACCTTATCTGATGATGAAGCCAAACAACTAAAACGCACTCTCTACAAAATGTTTTGTGAAGATTGACTTCGTTTATAAAAAAACATAAAAAAGAAGACGAAGCTGTTCGCTGCTCCGTCTTCTCTAACCTTAAAAACTATAAACTCTCCCCCCTACTCTCTAAACCTCTACAGTTTATTTCTTTTTCTTGTCTTTCTTTCCGTCTTCCCTCACTTTACTTTTTCGATCCACGAAAGATTCCTTGTAAAGTTTAGGATCCTTGATTATCTCAACAGCCTTTTTCACCACGTCACTTTGGGTGTTCATGATCTCGTAGTATGTGCCACGTCCCCAAAGGTCGCTGGCGATCAAAGCCTTGATATTGATCTTCATGTGTTCGCGAGATCGTTTGATCTGATCCTCATCTCGTTCGATCTTGGCTTCGTCCGCCTGCTTCAACATATCTTCCAGCATATCGTCTGTCACAACAAATGTCTTGTTGAACTCGGCAAACGATCCTTCCTGCTCATAATCATACTTGCCATTCAATTTCTCACGGTTTCGCTCAACATATTTCAAGCAATATTTGTTGAGCACTCCCTTGCCGATCACTTTTCTGTAGTAGGCAGTGTTGTAAGTAGTGTCAAGCGGCACGAACACATCCGGCATGATACCTCCTCCTCCATAGATTGTACGCTCCTTATATAAAGTAGTGTACTTCAACGAATCTGGGAAGGAAATGCTGTCTTCATGCATATACTCACCATGAGCCCATCTGTCGCTCAAATCCTTTGCATAGTCTTTGTTTCCCTTCTTCTCGTATGGCTTCTGCACACATCTTCCTGCAGGAGTATAGTATTTGGCTATTGTAAGACGCATCTCACTTCCGTCTGCAAACTTGAACGGTTTCTGCACCAAACCCTTTCCAAATGTACGGCGGCCAACAATGACAGCTCTGTCAAGATCCTGCAACGCACCAGCTGTAATCTCCGACGCAGAGGCTGAATTCTCGTCTACAAGGATAACAAGTCTGTTTTTATGATCAGCAAGTGTCGTCACATTCTCACGGAACTGACCCTCTTTTCTTTTTGCAGGTGCCATCATTGCTCCGTCGCCATCAAAGTATCTGTCAGACGAACGGAACTCCTGTCTTGGCTGGTGCGTACCCTCTGTGTAAACCACCATCGAATTATCCGGCACAAACATAGACACAAGGTCTTTTGCCGTATTCAAGAATCCACCACCGTTGCCCTGAAGGTCGATAATCATATACTTCATTCCCTGCTTTGAAAGTTTGTTGAAAGCCTCAACATACTCATCCATAGTGGTGCGAGCATAACGGTTGATTTTGATATAACCAACCTCATTGTCTATCATATAAGATGCGTCTACACTATACAAAGGAATTTTGTCTCTGGTAATCGTAAACTGCAATGGTCCCGTCTCACCGCCTCTAATTACTGTAATATTCACATCCGTGCCACGTGGACCACGCACACGTTTCTGAATCTCGTTAGTGCTCATCTTAACGATATTCTCTCCATCTACAGACACTATTTTGTCACCAGCCATGATACCCACCTTCTCTGCAGGAGCTCCACTGATTGTCTGCATCACCACCATCGTGTCTTCCAACATCTGGAATGTCACACCGATTCCGTCGAAATCACCGCGCAAACCTTCATTGGCTTTTTCAACTTCCTCCTTTGGGATATATGAGGAATGAGGGTCGAGCGACTGCAACATTGCCGCAATAGCCTCGTCGGCAAACTCTTTCTCGTTGACTGTATCCACATAATTGTTGATCACAAAATGAGAAGCCCAAATTATTTTCTGAAGATCAGGAGACAATCCTGATTGCTGCGCGTTCACATAAGAAATTGACATCAACGATATCAAAACCGCAAAAAATGCTTTTATTTCCTTTCTCATCACCTATAATTATCAAATCCAAATGCGAAATTACACATTATTTTATGCATTACCACCCTACCCGCATCAATTATTTCCAATATTTAAGAATTTTTAGCAAAGAAAAAAGGCTTCACCCAAACGGATGAAGCCTTATGTTTTCAGCGTAAAGTTATTACTTTGCAGCCTCAGCAGCAGCAGCAACAGCCTCAACAGCGTTAGCAACTGTGTCACCAGCAGCCTTAGCAGCAGCAACTACAGAATCAGCAGCAGCAGCTACAGCAGCAGCAGCTGAATCAGCCTTTGCGATTGAATCAGCGATTCTGATAGAATCAGCCTTAGCAGCCTCACAAGCAGCCTTGTCACACTTAGATCCACAGCAAGATGCTAGACATAGAGCAGCACCAGCAACAAAGAATAGAACAACTTTTTTCATTTCTCTTGTATATAATATGAATTAAACAAATTCGTTTTTGAAATCGATGCAAAATTACACTTATTTTTAATAACATGCATTAAAAACACGTTTTTTTTCACTTTTTTTTGCCATATTTTTTCCACAATGTAAGCAACACAAATATTTCAATGGCAAATTGCAGTGTTTTTCTCGATTTTATGGTTCATTTTCACACTATAAAAGGGAATACTTATACAAGATTGATGGTTGCGATTGACTAAATGAAAATAAAAAAAAGACGCACGACCGTGCGTCTCTACGTAATTTTGAATTTAGCATTCAAAATTATTCCTCGTCCTCATTGTCTGTAAAGACTCCTGTTTTGTCGCAGTATCCGTACTCTCCCTCAAGCACATCTGCAATACGGTCTTCATCAAACTTCTGAGCCAACTTTTCTCCCGCTTTCTTGTCTTTCTCCACCTGATCCACTACATACTGAAGAATTTCGTCTTCATCTATATCAACTTCGTCATCTGAATCCTCATCAAAGAATCCCTGCTCTTCGTAGTAATCGTAAAGGATATCGAGGATGTATTCCACCTCCTCTGCTGTCGTGTCGGCATACTCTTCATCCAAGTTTGCCAAAATAAAATCCACAGCTTCCTTATCGTCGTATCCGATTTCGTCTTGTGCCATAATATATTGTTTTTAGTTTATAATTTCATTTTTAATTTGGATGGTTTGAACACCTTCCTTCAATCCGATTCGAATTGTGTCAGGCACTCTTCTGTCCCCTCCTCAACACGAATATCTTATTCGATGTTGTCTCATCATTGTCTGTGATCTCGATTTTCAACCCGTGTTTTTCAGCAAAAGTTTTCATTTCTTCCGCATCAAAGAAATTGATATTGCGCGACACTTTGTTGAAATGGATGACAGAGGATGTCGAGAACCATTCCGTCAACTTGGTGATTTTATGCGTCTTCTCCTGGCTCTTGTCTGCATCCCTTACAATGATTTTTCCTCCTTCTTTCAATTTTTCCAGACATTTGCAAAGCACTCTTTCTCGATCTTCCGATGTCATATAATGCAACACATCATTGAGAATGAAGACGTCGCTCTCCACAAAATCCGCACTGACAATATCTCCAACACTATATGTTTGGTTTGATGAGACTGAGTAGCAATGCTGAGCTATCTCAATTTTATCCTCGTCATAGTCGTACGAATGTATCTCGGCACCCGGCAGAGTGTGGCTCAACATAAACGACAGATAGCCATAGCCACATCCCAAATCTGAGACGACGGTATTGTCCGGAATCTGTTGCCAATACTTCAGATAATCATTCTCCAATCTGATTTTGACTTTGGTGTAATACTCAAGCACTGGACCTTTCAGAATAAAGTTCTGCTCCAACAGATGACGGAAATATGGATTCTTTGGTGTATCAATGTCTCTGCAAAGCTCATCATACTCTTTCTTTATCATCGCTTCATATTCTGCGGCATCTTCCTTGAACAGTCTTTTCGCTCTGTCGGACGGTGCGCAAGCTCTTCTTTCGCATACCTTCATTGCGATATTCGTGCGGCCTACATATATAATATCACCTTTGCGGATTCCGTAATGATGGCCGGCGAAGACAACTGGCAGAATGTCGATGCCAAGTTCACTCGCCAAGAAAAATGCTCCAGGATGAAATTTTGTGATTTTTCCGTCGACACTTCTCTCGCCTTCTGGAAAAACACAGATGCTATAACCGTTGGCAACCAACGATTTTAGCTGTGGTATGTAGTCTTCGGTGGCGTCGTCGCTACAAAAAAAGCCTGACAGATGAAGAAGTATTCCATAGACAGGTGAATTCCAGTTGGTCTTCTTTGCCATAATCACCACTTTTGGCGTAAGTGCCATCACTCGCACAATGTCGAGCACCGACTGATGGTTGGCAATTATCATCGCTGGTTTTGTAAAATCCTCGTGCGTGTTATCCGCATCTTTTCTGGTCAGACGTGGAGTGGCTATCCATAGCAAACATCTGCAGAAATAGCAGATCAGATAATGTAGCAAGTTGTACCGCCATATTTTTTTCAACGGCAAACAGTATGACAACATTGCTACCAATGAGAGCAACATACCAGCTAGTCCGAAACTGCCTATCAGAAGTATTGTCCAAAACAGGCTGTTGATTGTGATTGGAGACAATCCTTTCTCTGTGCGTCGTGTGACAAACATTCTGAAAATCAATGGCTGCAACACATATGCAATCAGCACCGTCGCAAACATACCTATTAAAGATGTATAAGCTACCGTCAGCAACGAAGGATGATCAGCAAACACCAACACTCCCATGCCAAGTATAGACACTACAGATGAGAAGAAGATGGCAATCTTGTGCGACAACAATGTACGCCTGCCCCTGCTGTATTCATCCACCAATCCATCCGTGATAAAGATGCTGAAATCATCACCAATACCGAAGATGAATGTTGAGATTATGACACTTACAATATTGAATGACAATCCGAAGATATGCATCACTCCAAGGATTATCAGCCAAGCCAACGCCATCGGCATAAAGCTCAGCAGCGCAGTCTCCAACCTTCCATAATTAAGCAACAGGCCAAGGAATACAATCAGCGACGACACTCCCAACACAAAGTTGAAATCATCCTGCACACTTCTCATATACCCCTGGACAAAGTGAGGTTTGTCGAGAATCACAACATTCTTACTGCCAACAAACGAATCATAAACTTTCTGTTTTGCTTCCGACTTCATCACGACATTGGATATTGCCATTTTCATTCCGTCTTCCGAACAAAACCAACTATCTATATGTTTGCTTAGAGGAGACTTCGGAACTTTCTCGAATGCAGACAACACACCGTCTGACTTATATTCAGCATTGACAATTTTGACGAACGGCTCGAAAGCTGACGGCTCGAAGCCATATTTCTCCGCAGATTTTTTCAACTGCTGCTCCACATTTCTTTTTCGCGCATCAGTCCAGAATGAATTCCATTTTTCAATTTTCTCCTGTTGCTCTTTGCCCGACACAAGCAATTTATCCAAATGAGAATGACGCACAATGTCGCCAGCGCCGAGCAGAGAATCAAGAGTATGATTCATTTTATGATATGAGACGAGAGCCTCCTCGTCTGTCTCTCCAGCTGAAACAAAATATATCGACACTTCCCCATCCTCACACGTGGAACTCTGCAGTTTTTTCTCCACATCAAGTGTTCCTTCTGGATAATAGCAAAGATGGTTCATGTCGGCATCAAAATCGACATCATTGTAGTGATACAATCCGTAGCCGGAAAGCAAAAGTATCACCACCACCAAAAATGACACATTCTCTATCTTATACGCATTAACAGACTCTATCCACTGTAAAAGTCTGCGTTTCTCCCCCGTCTCCCCATAACTCATGATATGAGGGAGATAGACAAGGCAGAAGATCATCGCGCCAATTATCATATTAGACGCGAGGAGGCCGAAATCCACAAGCAATGATGAGGATGTGAATGTCAGGCTGAAGAAAGCTCCGATTGTGGTGAGGCTACCGATAGTCAATGGCGACGACAGTTCCTTAATCAACTGCTGTGCATCCTTGCAATGCTCTTTATGCGTCACCACATGGATTGCATAACTCATCACAACTCCCATAATCGCACTGCTTGCTCCCATCGCAATCAGAGAAATCGAATCCTTGAACAATGCCATCACCGCCATCGAGAAAAGGAATCCGAAACTGCTCGGCAACAATATGAGAAAGACACTCTTTCTATCGCGGAAAGAAAAGAATATAATCATGCAGATTGCCAAGATGCCTACTATAATTGTCAGACGCATATCTTTCTGGATGCAACGTGAATTGTACACGCCCATCACTGGTCCGCCGAAGCAATCTATTTTTGCTTCCTCATGTCCCGACACCACCTTCTCCAATATTTCTGTAAGCCGTTGTGAGGCATTCACGTCGCCAGCCGGGAAAGTGGGAGTAATGGTGACAATTGCTGTGGAATCCGTGGAAAGGTAAACACCACCGTCGATTATAGAATATTTCGATGACACTCGAGTATTGGCAAGGCTTTTCAATGCTGTAGACGCGAGTCCGAACGGATCTTTATAGATATAGTCTGCCGCAAAATTTCCAAACAGTCCATGCAGCGACTCATAGTTTGCGGCCATCTTCCTATCAATGGCATCCGCAGAAAAGATAGAATCAAATGCCGAGTAGACGGAATTGTCTATATAAATTGGTAGATTGCTATAGATAATATCAGACGTGGATTGAGCAGCGTCCGGATCAACTGAAAAATCCACACTTTGCGCAAGTTCAGGCACAAGAGCTTCATTCAGTTCTTTTTCCAATGCCAAAGCACATTTGTGGACAGACGCGATATTTCCATCCTTTGCGCTCACCATCACCACAACATTGTCCTTCACTTTGAGTTTTTCAAACACCAGTTTCTGGACAGCGTTGTTTCCATTGTCTGGCAGGATCTTCATTATGTCCTGCTCCACATTCAGACGTGAAGCGGAGAATCCAAGGAGGACAACAAACACAACAAGCGACATCCACAATAGTGAACGCCGTTGCTCAAAAAAGTTATATATCGATAAAAATATCCTATCCACTTACTTATATAGTCAATAATTAACAATTAAGAATTAACAGTTGGGTCGTCACAGACGGTAAAAGATCCAACTAAAAATAGTCAACCACTAATTATCAACCATTAACTATTAATTCTTAATCCACCACATCATCAGCGATGTCGTCGTCTCCGTCATAATCATCGTCTGTGATTTCTATATCAATGATTGGAGCCTGACGTTTGAACGCCTCGTTAAGAGAAATGATTGTCTCTGTGCTTGATATTCCCTTGATTGCCTGCAATCGTTCGTGAATCAAACGCAAGAAATCACGGTTGCTCTTTGCGTATATCTTGATGAACATCGCATACTCTCCGGTAGTGTAGTGGCATTCCACCACCTCAGGGATTTTATACAACGCATCCACAACATCCTGAAAATCATTCGCGTCTCGCAAGAAGATGCCCATGTATGCACATGTGTTGTAGCCGATCTTCGATGGGTCAAGGACAAACTCCGAACCTTTGATTACTCCGATCTTCTGCAACTTCTGTATACGCTGGTGAATAGCGGCGCCAGAGACATTACATTCTCTCGCCACTTCCAGAAATGGCATACGCGCATTGTCTGAGATCAGCTTCAAAATTTTCTCATCTAATTTGTCAATGTGTTTCTGTCCCATATCTTTCGTTGTTTAGTGATTAATGTTTTTTTCGATAAACTCACTCGCTTTTGCCAAAGCATCCACTTTCCCCACATCTATCAGCTGCAAATCTGTCGACTCATGGAGTTGGATATTATGAGACGTCGCCATATCCAGATAAAAATCTATGATAGAAAATTTATCAGGATACCCAGACATCTCTCGCAAAAGTGATGGATTTATAATATGTATTCCAGCAAACGCCAACTGATTGTTTGGCTCATCAAACACAGCGACGTCGCCTTTTGTATCTCCAGTTTTTAGATTTTTCCAGGCACGCAGTCTGCCATCTTCCGATGAGATCAACTGACGTGAAGAATCACGGTGTGAGCACAACAATGTAGCCTCTGCATCGCTCGCTGTATGTGCATCATATAACGCTTTGATATCCGCATTGGAAAAAATATCCACATTATGGACAATGACAGGCTCGTCACCGCCGAACGTTTCAAACGCACGTTTCAATCCGCCGCCTGTGTCAAGCAGGAAATCACGCTCGTCGGATATTTTCACGTCTACGCCAAAATCATTGGATTTAAGATAGTCTATAATCTGTTCTCCAAAATGATGTACATTCACCATAAAGTCCGTCACGCCAAAACGTTTCAAATTTTCTATGCAATGGTAAAGTAACGGTTTTCCGTTAAGCTCAACCAACGCTTTGGGCTTATTGTCGGTCAGCGGGCGGAGACGTGTGCCAAGTCCGGCAGCAAAGATCATTGCTCTCATTTGCTACTTTTTTTAGGTGTTGACAAAATGGCGTCGTATGCTTTCCTGTCATGAAGGATGTCTGATGCCTTTTTAGTCTCCTTGTCATATTTCAAGTTTTCCTCAGAAGCTCCTTTCTGGAAATAATAACGTTGAGCCAAATCGGTAGAGATCAAACGGATGATGTCCTCCTTGTTTTTATCAAGCTCTTCATCCTGGCAACGGAAAAGAGCCATTTGCAATGCGTCATACTGCTGTTTTGCAGCCTCGTATGTGCTATCTTTCTTTGCTTTTTCCACAAGAGCATCAAAAAGTTTTTCCTTATCAGTCTTGTAGCTGAAATCTTTGCTCACAACAAAATTCTTAAAATCCTGCCAATCCGTGAATTTGAAATCTTGGATCGACGGAATTGTCGGATGTTCAGATGCCCACTTTGTGCAATAATCGAAGACTATATTCTTCACGTAAAGCTGATAAACAATCTGAGCAGGGACACTGTCTCCGGTATAGACTGTGTCCGGCATCACACCGCAACCATCCTTCACTATTCTGCCATTCTTTGTTTTAAACTCATGAGTCAAGCTATCAGGAATGACAAATTTCTTACCTTCCTCACGTGTACGGGCATAGTCGATAGCCTGGATGCAACGTCCGGAAGGGATATGATATTTCGAGATTGTCAATTTAAGGCTGCCACCAAATGGAAGACTACGGCTTGTCTGTACAAGTCCCTTGCCATAAGTGCGCTCACCCAAGATGACAGCTCTGTCTAAATCCTGCAATGCTCCAGAGACGATTTCAGCGGCGGATGCGCTCTCTCCGTTCACCATCACCACAATTGGGATTTCCAAATCGACAGGATCTTTTGTAGTGGAGAATGTCTCATCCCACTCTTTTACCTTACTCTTCGTGTAGACAACCTTTGTACCCTTCTCCACAAAACATCCTACAATGTCTACCGCTTCTGAAAGAATACCTCCCGGATTGGAACGAAGGTCGATGATCAAGCCTTTGATACCAGACTGTTTCAGCCTCTTCAACTCTGTCTTGAAAATATCGGCCGTGCCAGTAGTGAAACCAGTCAAATGGATATAGCCGATGTCTTCCCCTATCTTTTTTGCCAAGTTGACAGATGATATCGTGATATTGTCACGCACAATATTAAGAGTCACCTCCTTATCAGCACGCTTTACAACCACCTTGACCGATGTGCCTGCCACACCACGCAACTTCTTGCTGACATCAGATGTTGTGCTGCCGACAACTTTCTCACCGTCGACGCTAAGGATCACATCGCCAGCCTTTAGTCCATATTTATGAGACGGAGAATTTTCATACACCTCCTGGATTATCACCAGACTGTCGCGCTGGGAGATCACCGAACCCACACCAGCGTAAGTGCCGGTAGTCATAAACTTCAGGTCGTCCATCTCACGCTCAGGAATATACATAGTATAAGGGTCAATCTTGTTGAGCATGGCGTTGATTCCCGTCTCCACCGTCTTCTCAACAGAGAATGTATCGACATAGAACATGTCAAGTTCACGCAACAAAGTAGAATAGATTTCCAGGTTTCGAGATACCTCTGCATTTTTATTAGCCAAAGCCGATGTCGGAGCCACAGCAGCCAACAAACCGACCATAGCCGCATATATGTTTCTTTTCAATCCCATATTACGAATTCAAAGTTATTAATGCAACAAAATTATCAAAAAGGATAGAAAACTCAAATTAGAATAGAGTTTAATTTTTCATCTCCGACAAGATTTCCCAATGTCCGTTTTTATTTGCGCCCACATGTCTGAGCACCCCCTCGTCGACAAATTATTCCTACCGATATAAAACACTTAACGGTGTATTTGATGATTTTTTACAAAATACTCAATACCCGTCCCGTCTTTACATATCAAAAAATCCCGACTCTTTCGAATCGGGATTTCTATTCTTATTGCCGGGAGGGTTTGAAAACCTCCCCTACGTAATGGTCCGCTTTCAACTAATTATTTGTAGACGTCATATACCTATAATTTAGCATTCGGCATTCCTCATTTAGCATTATTAATACTCCTGCCAAGTCTTGATCTTGATATCCTCGATACTCTTAGACATCAAAGCACGGATATATGCGCTTGCAAGACGTGCGTTTGTCATCAACGGAATATTATGGTCGATTGCCGAACGACGGATCTTGTATCCGTTTGTAAGCTCACGCTTTGTCTGATCCTTTGGTATGTTGATCACCAAATCAATCTGATGGCTAGACATCAACTTAGTGATGTTTGCCTTTCCGTTCGACTCCTCATCTGGCCAGCAAACAGCTGTCGCCTGAATACCGTGGTCGCCCAAGAACTTCTGTGTTCCATCTGTAGCGTAGATCTTGTAACCCTTGGCAGCCAACATCTTGCATGCGTCAAGAAGCTCTACTTTTCCACGCACATCTCCAGATGACACCAAAATGCCCTTCTGTGGAATTGGATATCCTACTGAAATCATTGAAGTTAACAATGCCTCCTCGAAGTCTGAACCTAGACATCCTACCTCTCCAGTCGACGACATGTCCACTCCAAGAACTGGGTCTGCCTTGTGAAGACGTGCGAATGAGAACTGTGATGCCTTAACTCCTACGTAGTCAATATCAAATGTTGATGAATCAGGTGTCTCAACAGGAACATCAAGCATAATCTTTGTAGCTGTCTCGATGAAGTTTCTCTTCAACACCTTCGACACGAATGGGAAGCTTCGTGATGCACGCAAGTTACACTCGATAACCTTAACATCATTGTTCTTTGCAAGGAACTGGATATTGAATGGACCACTGATATTCAACTCCTCAGCGATCTTCTTACTGATTCTCTTGATTCTGCGGGCAGTCTCCAAATAGATGTTCTGTGCTGGGAATACAAGTGTAGCGTCGCCTGAGTGAACTCCTGCAAACTCAACATGCTCAGAAATAGCGTACTCGATCACCTTACCGTTCTTTGCAACCGCGTCGAACTCGATCTCCTTAGCCTCCTGCATGAACACAGACACAACAACAGGATACTCTTTAGATACCTTTGCAGCAGCCTTCAAGAATGTATGCATCTGCTCTTTGTTGTGGCAAACATTCATTGCGGCTCCTGAAAGCACGTATGACGGACGGATCAACACTGGGAATCCTACCTCATCAATGAAGGCGTCAATCTCGTCGAAGCTTGTCAACTCTTTCCATCTTGGCTGGTCGATTCCAAGCTGGTCAAGCATTGCAGAGAACTTGTGACGGTTTTCTGCACGGTCGATCGAAACTGGAGATGTACCAAGGATAGGAACATTCTGACGGTGCAACTTCATCGCCAAATTGTTAGGAATCTGTCCGCCCACTGATACGATCACACCCTTAGGTGTCTCCAAATCCAACACATCCAATACACGCTCGTAGCTCAACTCATCAAAGTAAAGTCTGTCGCACATATCATAGTCTGTAGAGACTGTCTCTGGGTTGTAGTTGATCATTATCGACTTGTAGCCCAACTTTCTTGCTGTCTGAACAGCATTTACCGAACACCAGTCAAACTCTACAGAAGAACCGATACGGTAAGCTCCCGAGCCAAGTACAACGATTGACTTATCGTTCTTGTAAGCATAATTGATCGAGTGCTCGTCAGCGCCGTAAGTCATATATAGATAGTTAGTCAACTCTGGATGCTCAGAAGCGACTGTGTTGATTCTTCTAACTGCAGGAACGATATTGTTCTTCTTACGAGATGCACGTACACGTAGGATCTCCTTCTCCATGTTGCCAGATGGATTCTCGCAGTAGCGAGCGATCTGGAAGTCGGAGAATCCTAGACGCTTAGCCTCACGCAACACGTCTGCTGGAATATCCTCTATTGTCTTATATTTAGCGATTACCTTAGTGTAATCAACGATATTCTTCAACTTGTTCAAGAACCAAACATCGATCTTAGTCAACTCCTCGATTCTCTCCACTGTGTAACCTTTCTCCAAAGCAGCGGCGATAGCGAAGATACGCAAGTCTGTAGGATGAGAAAGTTCCTTATCCAAGTCGCCAAACTCAAGGTCTCTGTTGCCAACGAATCCGTGCATACCCTGTCCGATCATACGAAGACCCTTCTGGATAATCTCCTCGAAAGACTTACCGATTGACATGATCTCACCGACTGACTTCATTGAAGATCCGATCTCACGGTCGACACCAGCGAACTTAGTCAAATCCCAGCGAGGAATCTTAACAATCATATAGTCGACAGACGGTGCGACGTATGCTGAGTTAGGTGTACCCATCTCACCAATCTGGTCAAGAGAGTAGCCCAATGCCAACTTGGCAGCAACAAATGCCAATGGATAACCAGATGCCTTAGATGCCAAAGCTGAAGAACGGCTCAAACGAGCGTTGATCTCAATAATACGGTAGTCGTTAGTCTGAGCGTTGAAAGCGTATTGGATATTACACTCACCAACAATTCCGATATGGCGAACAACCTTCTTTGCAACCTCCTGAAGGAATGTGATCTGATTCTGTGTCAAAGAGATGATTGGAGCGACTACGATAGACTCACCTGTGTGGATGCCAAGTGGATCGAAGTTTTCCATTGGGACAACTGTGAAACAGTGGTCGTTCTTATCACGGATAACCTCAAACTCAATCTCCTTCCAACCCTTCAACGACTCCTCTACAAGGATCTGCTTTGAATGTGCCAACGCGCTATCGCAAAGTTCACGGAATTCAGCCTCGTTCTCACAAACTCCTGAACCAAGACCTCCAAGAGCGTAAGCCGAACGAACCATTACAGGGAATCCTATCTCGTGAGCCACACGAAGAGCATCCTCCATCGACTCTACAGCCTCAGATTTAGGAGTAAGAGCCTTGATCTCATTCAGTTTCTTTACGAATAGGTCACGGTCCTCAGTGATCATGATAGCATCAACAGATGTGCCAAGCACCTTAACTCCGTATTTTTCAAAAATGCCCTTTGTGTACAACTCAGTACCACAGTTAAGTGCAGTCTGTCCACCAAAAGCAAGCAAAATGCCGTCTGGTTTCTCCTTCTTGATAACCTCCTCAACAAAATATGGAGTGATTGGCAAGAAATACACCTTGTCTGCAACACCAGCAGAAGTCTGGATTGTTGCGATGTTTGGATTGATCAACACTGTGCTGATACCCTCCTCGCGCATTGCCTTCAATGCCTGCGAACCTGAGTAGTCAAACTCACCCGCCTGTCCGATCTTCAAAGCTCCGGATCCAAGCAGAATGACCTTTTTGATTCCTTCTATCATAACCGTATAATAATTTATTTCTTTTTTCTAAAATGCAAAAAAAATGCGTCGGAATCAAAAACCAACGCAACTAAAAGGAAAAAGTAAGACGACATGCGGATGTGTTGTCCGCAACTGCCATTTGCTTATGTACATAGACCATCGTCATACCACCTTCTTTTTGAATCGTGCAAATTTACATAAAATTCCGTCTACTTTCAAAATTTTGACGGAAAGAATTGAAATATGACTTTTCAACAAAGAAAAGAATGCGACAGATTTTATGGTTACGGAGAACACATAACTGAATGTATTTACGTTAATTCGTTCAATACGGCTGAAGGAATTTGCATTAAGCCCATCATTAATTACACCATCAGGCGTTTAACATCGGTAGAAAAATATTTAGATGGATTCCTTTTCTACCTCTTTAGAGGTTATAGGTTAAATGCCATTTACATTTTGGCAGTTCAAAAATTCATAATTTGAGTCTTTTAATAAACACTCATTATTCACAAAAAAGACGGGATTCCTCCCGTCTTCATCATAATGTATTCGACCCATAGGTCAAAATTTTAGGATATAATATCTACGGTTTCCTCTCGCCTTTGGAGTTAGCCAACTAATAACAGGGTAAGATGAAACATTTCTATTATAAGCAGGGGTGCCTTTATGTTTACCAGTCGGTTTTTGGACACAAGAAATAGGTTTCCCAGACTTTCTAAAGTAATCATAAATACCACCAGAAGACTTCTGATCTGGTGTTATCATATAAAAATTGGGATCATCAACTAACGTAATGCAATAAGTTTCTTGAAACACAGCATATTTCTTAACTTCTTCCATGAATTGCATATCCGTAACAAACGCATACATTTCCTCCGGATACTGACGATTTATTGGAAATTTCAATTCGATTGCATATCGTTCTTTTGATGTCTCTGGTTTATTTCCATCAAAAATAACAAGATCTATTTCTCTTTTGACAAATGCCTTTGCAAAATTATTTTTTTGGGATTTCGAACCTATTTGGAAACTCTTGATGTTTCTTTCAAATTGCACTTTGAATCCAGAACCTGCTAAAGCGTTCCTTAAATAGATTCCTAACTCCAATTGCAAACTTATTTCGTTATACAAATCATTTGAAGAACCATTAGTTCTCATAAAATCAGACAATGCATTATGCAAATTAAATGGTAATGGCATACATTATTTGTTTTTATTTTTTCCCTACTCTTTTCCCGGTTTTCGGTTTCTCCGTTTAGTCCAAATCCTTTTGTTCGGTTTCAACAAACTTAAATACAAAACAAATCAAATGCAAATATTTTTAATCAAACATGTTCGCAAACATGCATTCATGGAGATTTCCCAACCTCATTCATAAAAGAAGACGAGATTCTTCCCGTCTTCTTCATAATTATTTACATTTTATTTACATCATCGCAGCCACTTTGCTTTCCACTGCTTCTCGAATAAACGCGTTTATAGAAATGCCTGCCTTTTTTGCCAATGTCGCCACCTGACTATGAATGCTCGGCGTGAGCCTTACATTCAAAGAACCGCTGTAGCTTTTTTGTGGTTCGATTCCCTTTTCCTCACAAAACGCAAGGTAGTCATCCACAGCTTCATGAAAAGCCGTCTTCAATTCTAAAACACTTTTCCCTTCGTAAGTGACAACACTTCCAATTCCCTCTATCTTACCAAATAAGATATCGTCTTCCTCACTAAATGCGACACTACCGATATAACCTTTATAACTCATTGTGTTCATACTTCCTAATTTTTATTTTTTATATAACCAGCTGCAACTAATGCATCATAGATTATCCTTAACGCATACCCTTTGACTACATTTCCCGGATGTGGCTTATGAATCAATATATTGTTCTGACTTTTATGTTCAAAGAGAACCCTCGAACCAGAAGTTTTGCCCTTATTACACTTGATATAGCCAAAGATAGCTAAAAGTTTCTCCAACTCTTCAAATGTAAAATCTCTCGGAAGTTGCTTAAATCTTTCTATTAGCTTTTCATTTTTACTCATAAAAATACTATTATTAATCCTACACATGCAAATATACAACTTTTTATCATGCAACCACAAAACAGTTGCACTTTTTTTCTGCACGTTTAATAACAAAAAAAGACGAGATTCTTCCCGTCTTCTTACTATTGTCATATTTGACTTTCGCCCTTCGTCTTTCGCCTTAATACCCATGCTTGGCAATAATGACACTCCAATAATGCTTGTATTTGGAGTCGGCATTGTAGGCATAACCAATTCCTATATCCGTACATGTGCTGTTCCAATCTGAAATGCCAAGCAATGAAGACCGATGTCCTGCCGACAAATTGTCTCTGCCTCCATCGTAGACCAGCTGTTTGACCATAGCATCTGCTGTAGAATTGCCTGCCGCTATGTTCTCAAAATAGTTGCTGCTCTTGTCGGAATACCAACTTGCAGGAATCTCATAACCTGCCTTATAGATAAAGTAGTTCACTCCATATCCATCAAGGTCGACGTGGCTGAAATAATCTCTGTTTGCCATATCTTCCGCCTTTGCCTGAGCCACCTTTGCCAACGCATCATTCCAAGCCAAAGCCGAACGTGCAGAGACTTCAGACAGGCTGACACCCATCTGTGAAGAATAAGCATCCGGATTCTTTCGTATATCATTGATCAGTGAGGCTGCCTTCTTGGCCTCTGGGTTTGCGATAGAATCATCATTATCGTCGTCGCTACAAGCAGGTGTAAGGCACAACAAACTTGCAGCCATCAAAATCCATTTATGCATAATCCTTTTGTTTTTTCGGTTAATGGGATAAAGATAATGATTTTTCAAACACATATATAATCTTATAAAAACTAAAATAAAAAAGACGGGATGGCCTCCCGTCTCTACATCATGCAAACAATATCTTGAATGCGTCTTCCACTTTTTCCGCCGTCAAAACTTGTATCTGTCGTCCGGTCAAATCTATGTTTTTAAATTTAGGAATCACTATTTTCTTAAATCCTAATTTCTCCGCCTCCAAAATTCGTTGTTCTATTCTGTTGATCGGACGGATTTCTCCGGACAATCCAATCTCTCCTGCCAAGCAGACACTCGGATCTACCGCTATATCCATGTTCGACGAGAGGATCGCGCTGATCACCGCCAAATCCAACGCTGGATCACTGACCTTCAATCCTCCTGCTATATTCAAAAAGACATCTTTCTGCGACAGTTTGAACCCAACTCTCTTCTCCAACACCGCAAGAAGCATGTTAAGTCGGCGTGCATCAAAACCTGTTGCCGATCTCTGCGGTGTACCATAGGCTGCCGTGCTCACCAATGCCTGCACCTCTATCAGCAATGGTCTGATTCCTTCTATCATCGCTCCGATTGCCGTTCCGCTAAGACCAAGATTATTATGAGACAAAAGCATCTCTGATGGATTTGACACTTCTCTCAATCCACTGTGCTGCATTTCAAAAATTCCGATCTCGGATGTGCTTCCAAACCTGTTCTTTATCGCACGCAAGATACGATACATATAATGTTGGTCTCCCTCAAACTGGATCACCGTGTCGACAATATGTTCCAGAATCTTTGGTCCGGCTATCGTACCGTCTTTCGTGATATGACCAATCATCAAGACTGGAGTATTGCATTCCTTAGCATAACGCAAAATCTGCGCCGCGCACTCTCTGACCTGCGAAACACTACCTGCCGCACTCTCCACCAATTCCGTCTCTATGGTCTGGATGGAATCAATGATCAGCAATTCAGGCTGGACATTCTTTATATGTGTAAAGATTCTTTCAAGAGAGTTGTCGCTGACAAAATAGCACTGTTTGTTGGCATACGTTCCAAGTCGTTCGGCACGCATCTTCAACTGGTTCAAGCTCTCCTCTCCCGACACATACAATGTCTTCTTTCCCTCTATATTCAGCACCACCTGAAGCACCAGCGTACTTTTTCCGATACCGGGTTCTCCACCTATCAGCACCATGGATCCAGGCACAAGTCCACCGCCAAGCACACGGTTGAACTCGGCACACCTGGTGTCGAATCGGACCTCCTGCGTCACCTCTATATTTTCAATCAACACTGGGCGTGTACGCTCGTCGCTAGCAGACACGATCGACACTCCTTTCTTTATAGAAGAAGACGCGGGGGCTTTATTCACCACCTCTTCAACGAAGGTGTTCCATTCTCCACACGCTGGACATTTGCCAAGCCATTTGCTCGACTCGTTGCCACAGTTTTGACAGAAAAAAACGCTTTTTAACTTAGCCATGGATCAATAGCCATATGTGTCGTCATAGTAGTACTCATCCTCAGGACGTTTTGGCTTCGGATGTTTACGTGTGTAATATACAGGGACGGACAAAGCCACCTTCACACGGATGCCGTCAAGTTCTCCGGGTTTGAATATTGGCAGATCACTCATAATCTCAAGTGCCTCAGTATCGTATTCTTCACACACTCCCTTTATGATCTCTGGGTTCACGGCTTTTCCACAACGGTCGATTGTGACTCTCACAAGCACAGTGCCACGAAGAAGATACTGCAAATCGCCACCGTCTGGACCTTTTCCTGGTGCTACAGAGTCGACTACTTCAATACCCTGCTGATGATGGAACACATATCGAGAAAACTCCACCTCTCCTCCTCCTGGGAAAATAGGAAGAATCAGACCTGGTTTCTTCTTCTGTGCATCGTAAATTTCGGAAGGCTCGTTATCCTCACATCCAGGATACAGATTAATGAATCTTCCATAACGGTCGGGGACCTCTTCTTCTCCACCACCGCCACTGCCGTCATCACTATAATCGCTGTAGTCTTCAGTGTAATCACTACTGCCGTCGCTATATTCATCTTGCGCATACGCCACAAATGAGAACATTGTAGCAATCAGCAATGCGCAAACCCTTTTTATTTTCCTTTGTTTATTCATCTTCATTATCTTTAGAATAATGTCAACTGACCATTTTCATCAGTCGGCAAATTTGAATTATCATCATTATCATCTGTGTCGTCTGTCGAAGTTTCTGGCTCTTCCTCCTCTGGCTCCGGATCTGGAACTTTTGTCGGTTCTAGTTCCACAACCTCACCGACAACCCAAGACGGATGGATTCTCTTACCTTTTGCTTTTACTCCCTTCACAGCAATAAACTCATCCACTCCGAAATCTATCTCCATTGGAGCACGTTGCGAATCATTTCCTCCAAAAATCACCTTCAAATGAGGGTAGACGGTGGACGTGATAAGCAGGATTTTGCTGTTAGGGTTGTCTCCGATGAACGATGTAGGCTTAGCAGTGACATCAAACACAAATCGTTTGATATATGCATATTTCTCGTTTGCGTCATACAAACATACCGTCCAAACTTTATCCGGATTCAATTTCTCAACAAACATCACATCCTCAGGGAAATGCAATGTGTCTTCAAATCCAGTCATATAGTATTCTCCGCTCTTTGTGACAACGAGGATTTTGTCTTCCGACATGAATTCTCCAAGATAAGTGCCGTGTGAATCATAGTTGATACGAAGGATATCAGTGTCAAACCACACATTTCGGCCACCCATTGTGCTGGAGCCTCGCGACTTCATTGTGATCGACAGGATTTCATTCTTCGTTAGCATTTTTCCCAATGACGCACGGCCCTTGATTGCTATGTCGGCAAAATTTCTGTCCATAGCTGCCACCTTCAGACGCAATTTCGGCTTCAGTTTGACGTGGATCACCTCAGCCTCCGCATTCTTGTTTGCTGAGAAATAAAGTATCTTAGATCCCGTCTCACCTTGGGTGATATCATAATCTTTGTCACGAGTGACGCCGGTGATAGAGAATCGTTTCATATAAGTCGGTCCAAGTTTTCCATTTCTGTAGACGACGTTGTAGACCATACGTTTGTCGTTTTTCTTGAACACATTGACATAGAGTATATTCTTGCCGACATACTCCTTCGGCTTCACCTTGATGATCTTGTATTTGCCATCCTTAAAGATGACAAGCACATCGTCGATTTCCGAACATGGGCATACATATTCCGCCTCGCCTTTCTTCAATCCAAAACCTACGAAGCCTTCATCTCTGTTGACATACAGTTTCTCGTTTGCCTCCACAACCTTCGCCGCTGCCACCGTGTCGAACACTCGGATCTCTGTCTTACGAGGGTGATCAGCGCCATATTTCTCCTTAAGTGTAGCGAACCAGTTGATTGTGTATTCCACAAGATTCTTTAGATTGTTGTCAATCTTGGCAATCTGATCTTTGATCTCAAAAATAATTTTATCAGCATCGTCGGAACTGAACTTCAGGATTCTGCGCATCTTGATCTCCATCAGTCTCAAGATATCCTCACGTGTCACCTCACGCACGAAATCAGCCACAAATGGTTTCAGACGTTTGTCGACATGAGCCACAGCAGCATCCATATCTTTCGCATTTTCAAAATCCTTATCCTTATAGATACGGTTTTCGATGAAAATCTTTTCCAGCGAGCAGAAATGAAGTTTCTCCAACAATTCCCCTCTTTCGTACTCCAATTCCTTACGAAGCAAATCCTTCGTATGATCGGCGGAGAACTTAAGCAATTCGGAAACGTTTGTGAATATTGGTTTTTTATCCTTGATGACGCTGCAATATGGAGAGATTCTCTTCTCACAGATATTCAAAGCATACAAAGCATCGATCATCTTGTCGGAGCTGGTCTTGTCAGACAGATGGAGAATAATCTTCACCTCTGAAGACGTCTCGTCTACAATATTCTTGATGCTGATTTTTCCCTTTTCATTTGCTGCGATGATCTTCTCCTTCAGCTCTTCCGTCTTCATACCATACGGAAGGTCTGTGATCACCAAAGTCTTATTATCAAGTTTGCTGATATGGCTTCTCACACGAAGCACACCGCCACGTTCTCCATCATTATATCTCTGGACATCACACATACCGCCAGTTGGGAAATCTGGATACAAAGTGAATTCCTCTCCCTTTAGATAAGCGATTGCAGCATCCAATATTTCATTGAAATTGTGCGGCATTATCTCCGTCTTCAACGTAACGGCAATACCTGTAGCACCCTGAGCCAAGAGAAGCGGGAACTTGACAGGCAAGGTTATAGGCTCGTTCTTTCTTCCGTCGTAAGACTTCTTCCAATCTGTGATCTGCGGACAGAACACCACATCAAGAGCAAATTTCGACAGACGGGCCTCAATGTAACGTGGAGCGGCGGCATCGTCTCCTGTAAGTATATTACCCCAGTTTCCCTGAGCGTCAATAAGAAGATCTTTCTGACCCAGTTCGACAAGAGCGCCATAGATAGACGCGTCACCATGAGGGTGATACTGCATAGCCTGACCCACAATGTTAGCCACCTTATTGTAACGTCCATCATGAATAGTCTTCATAGTATGCATGATGCGTCGCTGCACAGGTTTGAATCCATCTTCTATATATGGGATAGCACGATCGGTGATCACATACGAGGCATAATCCAAGAACCATTGCTGATACATACCGCCAAGATGCAGACGAGCATCCTCACTGTTCATATCAGTCACCACATAGCTGGAATGGCCGAGATTCTCGTCGTCATTCATCGATTCTAGGTCGTCTATGTTTTCGTCTTCTCTACTCATACAATACAAATATTACATAAAATTGCCTCCAAATATACAAAAAAATCGAGAATAGGGGAAGTGGATTTTCCATTTTATATTTTTGAATAAGCTTTAATCTTTTGGTAATTTTGCAGTCGTTATATATGATTGGTTTGATTTAGACAATATGAACGAAAGTGCAAAAAACTACAACAAAACTAAAATTGCCTGCTATCTTGGTTTTATCACTCAGGCGATCGTAGCCAATTTCACCCCACTTCTTTTCACTGCATTTCATCGTGAATACGGAATTCCATTAGCAAATTTAGCTTTGATACCAGCTGTATTCTACATCATCCAACTAATCACAGACTTTCTTTGTGCTAAATTCAAGAATATCGACTACCGCAGGAGCATCGTCATCTCTGAAATTGCGGCGGCGATCGGACTCGTCGGATTGGCTTTTATACCGTCGCTATTCAGCAATCCAATGATAGGAATTCTCATCTGCGTCTGCATATACGCAGTGGGAAGCGGACTTATTGAAGTGTTGTGCAGCCCGATAATAGAGGCTTGTCCTTTCCCCAACAAAGAAAGCACAATGAGTCTGCTCCACTCCTTCTACTGTTGGGGAGCAGTCGGCGTAATTCTAGGTTCGACGCTTTTCTTCACATTCTTTGGAGTGGACAACTGGAAAATATTAGCCTGTGTATGGGCATTGATACCTCTCTACAACATTATCAATTTTACCACTTGTCCTATCGAGCCTATTGTGGAGGATGCCAACGGAATGAGCATGGGTCAGCTTCTTAAAAACCAAATGTTTTGGATATTCCTTCTTTTGATGGTTGCTGCCGGAGCATCAGAATGCACAATGGCACAGTGGGCATCGGCATTTGCGGAAGCGTCATTAGGAGTAGACAAAGCTGTTGGCGACTTGGCAGGACCATGTGGATTTGCATTTTGCATGGGGCTTGGCCGACTTTGGTATGGCAAGAAAGGTCAGAATCTCGACCTGACTTCCTACATGACCGGAGCTGGAATTCTATGTTTCGCAGCCTACCTGACAGCATCCCTATCCCCAATTCCACATATTAGTTTGATTGGTTGCATGATCAACGGATTGGCGGTCGGAATCATGTGGCCAGGCGCCATCAGCATCACATCGAAACGCATTCCTACGGGTGGCACTGCCATGTTTGCAATGCTTGCTTTAGCAGGAGACATGGGAGGAACGTTAGGGCCATCACTTGTGGGAATCTGTACAAAATCCAGTGAGAATATTCAAAACGGTCTGCTTGCCGCATCCGTATTTCCAGTCATCTTAGTGGTTTGTCTTTTCAGAATCAGAAGATACGGGCGATAAGACAAGCGAATCATAAAAAAATTGGCAAACAACCATTCGCCACTGCTGGATCTTTAATAGATCTTCTCGCATTGATTACTATTCGTTTTTCGTTGTGGTCTGCCTACAGCAACGACAAACCAAACAAAAATTATCAATCTATCATCTTGCGTTTGTCAATCCATAAATTGACAACCAGAAAACAGTATCCTGAAAACAAAAAAAAGTGGAGAATCTTTCGACCCTCCACATTATATCTGTCTAAAAAAATCTTATTCCTCGTCCTCCAAGAATCTCTGATACTTGGCTTTCTTCTTTGGAATTCTGTAAGAAATCAACACTTCATGAGATTGTTTTGACAACTTAGCAACCTCACCCAAACCTAGATTGAATGCGTAGCCAAAACGAAGACGATTTCTCTCCATACCAATAGTGAATGTCACCTCATTTGAGCTAAACCATGCACCAGAACCAATATCCGGACGATATGTCACTCCACCCCAAATCATTCTGTTGAAGAATGCCTGAACATTAAGCTCCGCTCTGCTGACCTTGTTTCTGTGCATGAGCACAAATGCCGGACAGATTGCCAAGAAATCCGATGGTGATAGTGTAGCTCTTGTGTACAAATAGAACTGACGTCCAGGAATAGATGTTGTAACCTTCTCCTCATTGTTCAGGATATGAACGATTGACGCACCAAACATCAACTTAGGTGTAGCCAACTCCATACCGAAATCCATATCAGGACTCCATCTTTTATCTGGATCAGCAGGGAATGAAGGTAATCCACACTCTTGCGGATCTATAAGTCTATGATCTGTAGGATCCCAAGAATGGTAAAGGAAACCAAACGAAAGACCCATAGAAAGCAACATACTCTCATTCAAATTAATATGATAAGCGTATGCTGGTTTGCAAATAAACGTATGGTTGGCGATACCCAAATCATCATAACTCATTGAGAGACCGAAACCAGAACGTATAGACTCAATATAATTGCTCACATTGAATACTCCATCTTTCGGAGCATCCTCAAACTCTGCCCATTGTAAACGACCAATCAAAAAGAAATCAATGTCATCGCTGTTTCCAGTCGCTGCAGGGTTGAAATTCAATCGAGAGAAGAACTGCTGAGATAGCATCAAATCTCTTTGAGCGAATGCCGATATAGTGCTAAACAAGGCTACGCAAATTGCTAAAAATCTCGTTTTCATAATATATTGTCCTCCTCTTTCTCTTATTCATTCAAAATCTTAATATCGGCACGACGGTTCTGCTCGTGCTCTGCCTCAGACTGTGCGTTTGGAATCACAGGATCGTGGAATCCACGTCCGACAGACACCAACTTGCTTGGATCCAATCCTCGGTTAATCAACATTCCCTTGATATAGTCGGCACGTTTCTGTGACAACTTGATGTTGTATGTGTCTGATCCACGGGCATCGGTATGTCCGGAAATCTCAAAGATTGCTCCTGGGAACTCGTTCATCGCACTTACCAACTCATCCAACTGTGCCTCATACTCTGGTTTCATTGTAGCCACATTGAAGTCGAAGAACATTAGCACCCAGTGGAAGCCCTTAGGCTCATCAATTGTAAAGTCTGGCACCAACTCTGGCTCTCTCGTCGCAACAAATGGAGCTGGACGATAAATATCATCACTTCCCTTACCTCCTGTTCTGTTTGACATGAACAAACAGATTTTTGGAGATCCGATCATGTTGTAATCGTTTGAACTTGAGTTGAATACTGAATCCAAATGAACTGGAGTGTCCCATATTTCAAGCTCTTCCTTATTCACCTGTCCTGTAGTGGTATCTGTAGACTCGCGAGTGATTGTCTTCAATCGAGACACATAGATATCCAAACCTCCATATCCGCCTCCACGGTTGGATGCGAAATATAGCAATGTGTCATTATAACACCAAGCATAGTCATCACGCGCGTTTGAATTCATAGGGATTATACTATCACTGGCATTCTCTGGCATCTTCCAACGTGTGTTGTCCGTCGCCTTACCTCTATCTATATACCAGATATCACGTCCACCAAAACTTTTCTTTGGAAAATCAGCAGAGAAATATATTCTGTCTCCACCCTTTGCGATTGTTGGATTGAAAAATCCTGATATTCTATTGTATCGGTATGTCCAACCTGCTGTCACAGTAGAACTACCTTTGATTGCCTTTCTTACTTTATTCAAACCCTGAATTTCAAGCTTCACTGGCTCTGTATACGATCCGCCCATCCACTTCGCCTCATACAAATCCGAATTTCCTACCTCATCCGTCTTTGCAAAATATATCGTACGACGCTTCTGATCGTATGCAAATGTTCCTTCAATTCCAAGATCCTGCAACTCTGGGCATGGTTCGATATCCACCAATTCATAGGTGTCTCCTATTCTTGCCATATAAGCGCTGTCTCCCTTGAAGAACACAACCTTACCATCTTTATATAATGACATCGGACGCTCCTGCATCTTAGAACTGGCCTGAGAAGACGAGAATTCATATCCTTCCACGAATTCCTCATGCACAGCATGCGAAGGAACCGCAAATCCTACCGCTGCAATCAGAGCCAAAACTATTTTCTTACTATTCGCAAACATAGATATATAAGTCTATACTATAATAATATTATCCTTTCTTTCGTGACTTACGCCACTTTAACAATTTGCAAAGTAAGTTATAATTTTTAAAAATCAACAATATTTCGATAGCATTTATTAACAATAATTAAAAAAAATGCTAATAAACATTTATTGGAATATTACATTACTTTAAGTGTTCACTTATTCAACCCAAAAAACAGAACAAAAAAAGAGATACCTGATTGCTCAAATATCTCTATTTTACTACACATTTAATGTAGCACAAAAGGATTTAATATTAGGACTAAACTACAAAATGAATCCGTCATCTCGACGTACACTATATACACATCAAAAACCATGCCAACACTGTATGTTTAACATACCATTTTTATAAAAATTCTCAAAAATGTTATTATCTCACTACAAATCAGCAAAATAAAATTTTAATTTTGTTCTCACTAAAATTGGAGTTCTTTCGTTTTCCACTGAGACATCCAATTTTTTTAGATTTTACCTACCTTTGCACCAATAAAATTCCAAACTATGACTATAGAAGACGCTCGTATCTACTGTTTAAGCAAGCCTCATGCCACTGAGGATATGCCATTTGGCGACGATTATGTGGCATTCAGAGTCGGTGGTAAAATTTTCGCAGGACTTCCGTTGGAGAAGCCCAACCTACTCGTTCTGAAATGTGATCCTGAGATGTTTGATGAAATGGTGGCACAATACTCAGCCATCGAGCAGGCATGGCATTGGCATAAACGTCTGTGGATGCAGATTCATCTCGACGACGCTAAAATCTCCTCTGAACTGGTTAAATATCTCACTGACCAAGCTTACCAATTGGTGTATAATAAGTTGACAAAGAAGGAGAAAGCGGAGCTGGAATTATAACCGTTGTCAGCAAATTCACATTCCGTTACTAAATAAGGGTGTAACAACAATACCCCTCTTCTATCTACCGTAGCCGATTATATTCCCTCATTTTTTCTCCGCTCGTGCTTACGCACTCGCGGAAGGTGCTAGGGGTAAGGGCGTTCCGCCCTTTGGAATCCTCATTTCCTGAACTCTGCCATCTGGAACATCTTATCAATATCTACATCTTCAAATAAAACTCTTTCGTCAGTCTTATATAATCATCCGTATATTGGTGGCGGACATCAGTCTCAATGGTCAACTCCACGACATCTACATTTTTAATTCTACATTCTTCATTTTTAATTCTCACAAACTCACCCACCACTCTTTTGACTTCCGCTCCAGGTTTAGGATAAACCAGCGTCTTCTTCCTTAAAAGCAATCCATATTCCGACGCGATTTTCTCAAACTTTTCATGAGCATCCGTCGGCAAGATAATGGACAATGATCCGTCGTCGCTCAGCAACGTCGACACGGATGACGCCAACTCAGAGAACGGAAGGCTGTCGGTGTGTCTCGCCAACGTGCGGCTGGCTTTGGGGGCTTTCAGACTATCCTCAAAATACGGTGGATTGGTGATTATTTTATCAAAAGCAGACGGTGCTGTCTTCAAAAATTCCTGCAACGATTTTCCTACAATAGAGATCTGGTCAGCCCACTTTGATGCCTCACAATTCTGCGTGGCTCCACGCACTGCGTCTTCATCTATGTCAATTCCCACAATTTCCGCCGTCTGATTTCTTTGTGCCGTCATCAGGCACAACAATCCTGTGCCACAACCGATGTCGAGCACTCTCCTGGCATTTTCCACTTCTGCCACAGCACCTAACGTCACACCATCCGTGCCTACTTTCATGGCGCACAACGACTGGTCTATTGCAAACTGTTTGAACTGAAATATATGGTTTGGCATATTAATTTAAAATTGTGGGCAGAGTGAAAACCCTGCCCATATAATAATTGTTGACCGTGCTTCCGACTCGTGAAGCAAACTAGCTCGACATTTATCTACGACTATAATTGTCCCAATTTTACAAGTGTCGCGCAACGTTTGGTGTCGAGACTAAAATCGCCTCGTTGAATCCAGCCATAATAGCCTGGATCAGTCACAAAAACATCTATAAGTTTTTTACCCTTGTGTTTTCCAAAATTGACCACAACATTATCATTATCGTCGAAAATGAATCGTCCTTCAAAATCTACGACTCTCTTCTGCGTAGTGAATTTTGAAAGCCACTTGATGTCGTTCTCCAAATCCGGATATCTGTCGAGTTGAGCCTGAAGCACTTCATAAGTGGCTTTTGTGTCGGCCATAGCTCCATGTGCACCCACCAACTCCTGACCACAGTAAAATTTGTATGCTGCCGATAGTGTGCGAGCCTCCATCTTATGGAAAATTGTCTGCACATCCACCATATTATGCTTGCGGATATTCAAATCTATTTCACATCGCAACATCTCCTCCACCAACATCGGGACATCAAACTTGTTTGAATTGTAACCCGCAATATCACAACCCTGAAAATCAGCGGCTATCTGCTTGGCAACATCCTTAAACTTGGGGCAATCAGCGACATCCTCATCTTTGATGTGATGGATCGCTGACGACTTTGCTGGAATCGGCATATCAGGATTGATACGGATGGTTTTCTGCTCCTCCATTCCGTTTGGATGAATCTTCAAATATGAAATTTCTACGATTCTATCCTTTGCGATATCCAATCCCGTCGACTCCAAATCAAAGAAAATCAGAGGCTTGGTTAATTTCAACTTCATGACACTGATATTTAAAGTGTTGTCATTGGCATTACCAAGCAAAGCATCTCATAATTCTGATGATCCTCTCCTTCATCCGATGTGTTGAACAACGGCTCAACCACCACTCCACGGTATGGACTCTCTATCTTCATCACCACATCCGATGTCTCCATGTACGAACAGAAGTTTGTGATAGACTCTGTCTTGAATGTCATCTCAAATGGTTCTCCACTGTACGCGCAAACGACATCCTCTGTAGCTGCTGTGCCATAATCCAAACTCTGGGCAGACACTGTGATTTGATTCTCACGAACGTCAAACTTAACTCCCTTGTTAGACTGTTCTGCAAATGGCTCAATGTGTCTGACAGCAGATATCAATGAGTTACGGTCGATGACCAACTCTTTGTTCCACTGGATTGAAATCGCATTTTTATAGTTAGGGAAGTTTCCTTCAATCTGGCGGCAAACCAATGTGAAATCATTAAGTTCAAACAAGATATTCTTTGCATCCCACGACACAACAACATCCTCACCCTCCTTGCCGAGGATAGTCTTCAACAATTTCGCCGCATTTGCAGGAAGGATCACAGAGCAATTGCCGGAAGCCTCAACTATTGAGGATTTCACCTGAGAAAGGTGGAACATATCTGTTGCGACAAAAGTGATTTTATTGTCTGCAGCGTCAATGTCAAGAAAAATTCCCATCATCGTTGGACGAAGAGTGTCTGTGCTGACTGCGAAAATTGTGTGAGATATTCCCAAAGAGAGTGTCTGAGCCTGCATACGGACCGTATTAGTGTTGCTTGCATCCAAAGATGTCAGCTTTGGATATGCATCTCCGTCTACTCCATTATATTCAGCTTTCCATGAACCCGAACTCAACTTGACAGCATATGTGTTCATGTCGATATCGAAGTCGACGGTTCTGCCGTGAAGCACCTTGAATGTGTCCAACAAAAGTTTTGCAGGCAACGCTATCATTCCTGATCCTTCAACGTTCTCTACATCCATTCGTGTTGCCATGGATGTTTCTCCGTCTGAGGCAGTCAACTCTAATGTACTGTCTGTCAAATTAAAAAGGAAATTATCGAGAATTGGTAACGCCGTCTTTGAAGCCATCACACGGCTTGTTGCTGTAAGACGAGCCATCAACTCGTCGCTATTCACTGAAAATCTCATGAGCTTTGTTTTGATTTAAATATTTCTCCAAAAGTAGTGAAATTTCGCTACTATATCATTATCATTTAATTATTTTTATTGCAGACGTGTTTTTTCTACGTCAAGAATCCAGAATCGCACGACCGTATTTATGAGACACACGACCGCATTTATGAGACGCACGACCGTGCGTCTCTACGTTATACGCTGACGGCACCTTTGATCGGTGGATGACATTCGTAATTCTCCAACACGATATCGTCCGCCGTGAAATCAAAAATATCCTTCACATCCGGATTCAACCTGATTCTCGAAAGATGCAATGGCTCTCTGCTCAACTGCAGTTTCACCTGCTCTATATGGTTGTTGTAGATATGTGTGTCGCCGAACGTGTGGACAAAATCGCCTGGTTCCAATCCCGTCACCTGAGCCATCATTAGAAGAAGCAACGAATAGCTTGCGATATTGAACGGCACACCCAAAAACAGGTCCGCACTTCTCTGATAGAGTTGCAGACTCAATTTTCCATCCGCCACATAAAACTGGAAGAAGCAGTGGCACGGTGGAAGATTCATATTGTCGATATCCGCCACATTCCATGCCGACACTATGATTCTGCGTGAGTTTGGATTATTTTTGATTGTCTCCACAACTTCCTTGATCTGGTCGATATGTCCGCCATTATAATCTGGCCAACTTCTCCATTGGTAGCCGTATACGTGTCCTAGTCCGCCATCAGGATCAGCCCACTCATCCCAAATATGCACATTGTTGTCGACAAGATACTTTATATTAGTGTCTCCTTTCAAAAACCATAGCAATTCATGCAACACGCCTTTGAAATAAACCTTCTTAGTCGTCACCAATGGGAATCCGTCTTTCATTGAAAAACGCATCTGATGTCCGAATATGCTTCTTGTGCCAGTGCCAGTACGGTCGCCTTTCACGACTCCCTCATCCAACACTTTCTGCAATAAATCCAAATATTGTCTCATCTTGTCTTTCTTCTAATACATATTATATGTCGTCTTCAACACACGGAACTCAGTGCGACGATTGATTTTGTTGGCAATCTCCTGATCCTCTTTTGACAGTGCGTCGATAAAATCTTCATTCAATTCATCATTCTCTTTCAAGAACGTATACTGTTTAGCCAAATTCTTGTCTGCAACAACAGGTTTTGTCTTTCCATATCCTTTTGCCGTAAGACGTGGGGCTTCGATGCCTCCCTTGATCAGATAGTTGACTACGCTCTGTGCACGTTCACCAGACAACGCAAGATTGCCTTCCGCACTACCGACCTTATCTGTGTGAGCTCCAATCTCTATCGTGATGTTAGGATTATCCTTAAGCAGTTTCACCAACTTATCCAATGATTTTGACGACTCTGCCGTCAAGGTTGCCTTACCAAACTCAAAGAAGATGTTGTCCAGTCCGACCGGTTTTGAAACAGATGCCAATGTAAATGGTATATCAAACGTCTTTGAATCCTCAAGTCCAAGAGTATTGACCGCATTCTTCTCGTTCAAATAGCCACGGCAATTGCCAAGCATCACATATTCCACTCCCGGCTTGACTTCAAACGAGTAAGAGCCATCATTTTTGGTTTTGAGCTTCACATTTGTTCCGTCCGTACCTACAATTCTGACATTCGCGTCACCCAAAGCATCACCGTCAGTGTTCTTCACCTTGCCAGATATGATATATCTGATAGGAGGAGCGACGAATGTATAGATTTTATCGTAGCCCTTCATCTCACCACGGTTGCTGGAGAATGCTCCTTGCTCCGCACCTGCCACAAACGAGATTCCAAAATCATCGCCATTGGAGTTGATTGGAGCACCCATGTTCTCCACCACCCATTTCTTTGCTGTGTCCTCTTTAGCGCGATAGATGTCCAAGCCACCGAATCCCTCATGTCCGTTAGAAGAGAAATAAAGAGTGGAGTCCTCACGGATAAAAGGATACATCTCATCTTTATCTGTGTTGATATCCGGACCAAGATTTTCAGCCGCAGAATAGGATTCTCCCGTCTTCATACATCTCCAGATATCCTTTCCTCCGATTCCTCCCGGCATATCAGAGACGAAATAAAGCCAGTTGCCATCGGGCGACAATGCAGGATGGGCCACCGTCACCGAGCTGTCTTTCAACACCATCACACGAGTAGCCTTTCCCCATTTTCCGCTCTGACGCTGCGACATCCAGATTTCACCTCCATGAGTCTCACCCTTCACGTATCGGCAACGAGTGAAAAGCATGATTTTCCCATCCGACGAGAATGCAGGACTACCCTCGTCATCTTCTGTATTGATGTCAGAATCAACAAGTTCAAGATTATCCCATTTGCCCACAGCGTTCTTTTTAGCAAAATAGATATCATTATTCGGAGTTCCAGTGATATTGCTCACCTTATGCGCTGTCTGTTTGTTGTCGCGCGACGAAGCGAAATAGACAATTGTGCTGTCGCCGCCGGGATAGCGGGGACTGCTTTCGCTTTTCTTGCTGTTGAAGAATGGATCCTTGAACACCTCATAACGTCGCTTTGCTTTCTCCCACTCTGAATATTTCAAAGCAGAAAGTTTTCCGTTGAGAGCCACAAGAGAATTAGGATCATGCTTCAAGTAGACGTCGTACATCTCGGCAGCCTCCTTATTTTTCTTCTGCTTACGAAGGACGTCAGCGTAAAGAAGATATGATGTAGTGTCGGCATACTTGTATCGCACACAGTTTGCCAACATTCTCTCCGCTTTATCCGTCTCGCCAAACTTGTCATAGCAGTCTCCCAATCTGTAAGCCACATAGCCTTTCGTCTGCTTCTCCGACAATTTCACACGAGAATACGCCGTTTTGTAGATGCTCGCCGCCTTATGGTATTCACCGATCTCATATTTTTTGTCGGCCTTACGGATCTTCTTGTTCACAGAGCAAGAAGAGACAGCCAACAGGAATAGAGCGGCAACGAAACAAATAGAATAGTTTTTATTCTTCATACTTAAAATCTTTCGTAGTCGACAAACGAATAGTTGAAGTCGTTCTTCTCGTCAGCCTCATGACTCTCTCTGCCGACCTCAATCCACTCCATTGGATTCAATTCAGGGAAGAACGTGTCGCCATCCGCAATTTCTGTCTCCACCTCAGTCAGATAAACTTTCTTTGCGTAAGGCAAAAATTGTTTGTATATCTCGCCTCCGCCAATGATGAAGATCATTCCATCCAACGATTTGTCGTTCAACAAATCATCCACACTTTTAATGACGTCACACCCTTCAATAGCATTAACGGAATTTGAGATCACAATATTGCGTCTGCCTGGAAGCGGACGACCGATCGACTCAAATGTACGTCTGCCCATCACAATCGGATGACCTGTTGTAAGAGCCTTAAAACGTTTCAAATCTGCAGACAAATGCCAAGGTATTCCACCGTCTCTGCCAATCACATTGTTTTTGCTTGTCGCTACTATAATTGAAATTTCCATTTATATTTATGTTTCAAAGTGCATTTCCGCACTATAATTCTACAAATTTACATAATAATGTGATTGCAAAGCATTTTTCTCGCATTTGTTTTTCAACATTAGAAAAGAATTGGTTCTATATTCCAAACAAAATGTATCCGCTACATTTTCCAATCAATTCGCAATAGAAGCCTGGAAGGCTCTACCGAGTGCAACGAGAATAACCCGGGACAAAGTCTCGGGTTATAAATACATCAGTATGCCATTGCCTGGAAGGCAATACCTTGTTTTTTTTTCAAATGGTTCTAAAGTAACCTTTCGCCTTATTATTTTGGGTGTTGCAAATAAAATATTAAGAATAAAGAATTCATTCTATTTATTTTATTTGTTGAACCTTCATACTTATTTGAACCAACAATTGTAAGTTGGACACATTTTTTTGCCGGCTCGCTTACATTGTTTCCACAATGTCCACAAGTGTAATTATATTGTCCAGCATGTCCAAATCTATTTATAGGCTTTGCTACCTTACTGCAATAATTCTTTTCGTCTTCATCTTTATTGCAAGACAACAATCCCCAAGAAAAAAGACACGCTAATAGAATAAATTTCTTCATATTTGAATGCATTCTGATTTTCGGCAAAATATAAATTTATTTTGATAAATGACCCTTAAAGCTGTCTCTCCCCTCTGATGATATATTCAGCACCTTGTCAGTATCCATTTTGACAACGAACTAATGCGATAAATCGGGATTTATTGGTATTTCTGTTCTTCAATGAAAATAGGTAATTCTCCTAAATAACCGATCTCTTTCGGAAGAACAAACATATTTCTAGGACTTGCGTACTTCCTAAAATGTTCTTTAAGATCATTAATATCTATTTCTTCCAAACTCTTATTGGTATTGAATCCAATCGGCTCAATATGGCATAACTTCCATTCTGGTAAAGAGAAGTTCCCCAATGGCTTTGTGTATTTCCCTTTTTTTCTTACTTCCGCTGTTTGCATAAAAACCATTGGTATTTTATTCTGACTCAGCATATCCCTCAATTGGGACAGAGAATAAATTTCTTTTCTTAAAACTCTACCATAAATCCAGATAGCGAATGTATTATCTGATATTATTATTTCTCGATCACTGGGATGGCGAAAAGCCTGGCCTTTCTTACTTGTTTCCTTTCGGACTATCAAAGGCATTCTTTCATCTTTAATCCATGTTTCAATTATTCCTTCCCAATGATTCATTATTTCCTCATCAATATGAGGATTATGTTCTGACTTATGCCACAGTAAACCAATCTCTTTTATCTTTTCTCGAATTTCGTCACCAATCAAATCCATATAAAGTCTTTTCTCCTTTTTTTGATGATTGGAAACCGATTCCGTTAAAAATTGCATTGCTCGCTGCGGCGGATATTTGTAGTGATAAATTCCTCTCTCTTGATAACTTTTTGTTTTAGGTATTTTGGGAAATACTCTATAGAAGTCTGCTTTTGTCATGCGAAAACTGCCATCTGGAGTATGTACAATAAAAACATCGTTATTCTCCAAGGATTCAATTACATCAGCCTTGAAGCACAATCTACTAAAAGTATATTCAACAATCTTCATATAAATCGGAATTTATTTTCTATGATCAATAATAAGATTACAGCTGGTTTCTCCTGTTATGATATATTTCCTCAGCACCTTGTCACTATCCCTTTTGACAACGAACATTCCGGCTTGCCTATATAGGCAGCAGCCTTGTTCTAGTCCACGATCGCCATGAGGTTGTCGAAACGGCTGTACTCGTTGATGTTGGCGTCGGTCAGATGAAAGCTTCTCCAAACTGTTGTACAATCGGTTTGTCTAGCTGAAAGCCTGTATTACCTCCTGGTACTGCAAGTTCTTGTCAAGATAGATTCTTTTGACTGGACTAATATCCTAGTATTCGATTGCGTCCAGAATTGAGCAAGTTGAACTATCCGGATTTTCCGGATAGTTCGTTCTTGAATCAATTCTCCTTCTGCAAAGACATTTGTCAAATGTTCGTTAATCGTCTTAACAAACATCAAACAATTCAGCCATTGCTATTTGTGTTGCCCAGATTGTTTCATCCATATACACAACCTGCCCCCCATCCTCTTTGTTTTGAGCAAGAAAGGTGAGAAACTCAGCCGTACTGTTACGTATTTCAAGTATTTTTGCCATTTTTATGGTCAATTATTAGATGAATCAATCTAAGCTATAATTATTTCTCCAAGCAAGCGTCCAATTCTGCGATGATCTTCTCCTTATCCATCTTCTGTCCGATGAACACGATCTTCTGCATTCTGTCGCCATACTTCTCATCCCAGTCGTTCAGAATCTCCGGATTCTCCGCTAGGATTTCCTTCAGTTCATCCTCTGGAGCTGTGCAGAACCATTGTCCTGCCTCTGTGACTTTCTTCTGGACACCAGCCTGCTCAAACATATACGACATTTCCGGATTTATGCTGAAATAGCACACTCCCTTTGTACGGATGATGTTCTTTGCCCATTTCTTTGAGACAAAAGCCTCAAATTTGTCAAGGTTGAATGCTGGTCGACGGTAGTATACGAATGTTCCGATGCCATACTCCTCAACCTCTCCACCGTCATGATGGTGGTGGTGATGGTGGCAGCTGCAATGTGGATCGTCACACTCCTTGCCATCTTCATGGTGATGGTGGTGATGCTCATGCTCATCATCGTCATGATCATGGTGATGACAGTGATGCTCATGCTCATCGTCGTCGTCACGATCGTGATGGTGGTGACAGTGATGCTCATGCTCGTCGTCGTCATGATCGTGATGGTGGTGATGGTGTCCCTCTGCGTCGGCTTTCTCCTCATCAGTCAACGGACGCTCCAACTCCTTTATCCATCCAGCAGAGATAGACGCCTTCTCCATCTGGAATCTTCTTGTGTTGATAATCTTATCCAAATCCACATCCGCATAATCACACTCAATGATCTCTGCGTATGGCTGAAGTGTCTTGATAATCTCCTTGATTCGTGCAAGCTCAGACTTCTCCACTTCCGACACTTTGTTGAGCAGAATTATATTACAGAACTCAATCTGCTGAATCACAAGGTTTTCAATATCTTCTTCATCAAGATCTTTGCTCTTCAATGCGTCGCCACACTCAAACTCACTCTGCAGACGAAGAGCGTCCACAACAGTGACGATGCTATCCAAATAACATGCCTCTCTGCCGGCATACTTGCTGCTCATCTGCTGAAGAGACACAAGGGTCTGAGCAATTGGAGCCGGCTCACATACACCGCTCGCCTCGATCACGATGTAGTCGAATTTATTCTGCATCAGAATTTCATTGACCTGCTCCACCAAATCCATCTTCAACGTGCAGCAGATACATCCGTTCTGCAACGCCACAAGGCTGTCGTCTTTCTTGTCGACAATACCACCCTTCTGGATCAGATCGGCATCAATGTTCACCTCGCCGATGTCGTTCACGATAACAGCGAATCTGATACCTCGCTTGTTAGACAAAATATGGTTTACCAAAGTTGTCTTTCCGCTACCTAGGTAACCAGTAAGTAGCAATACCGGTGTTGATTTTGCTTCCATATTCTAACTAATTAAACCTCTTCTTTATCTCTTCTGCCGACACAACCGACATAATCGGTTTGCAGTCTGGCGTAAAATTATAATTGTCACACGCAAAAAGCGATTCGCACAAATGTTTGACTTCCGCCTCGCTCATCTCTTTGCCGTAGCGTATAGCCTGGCTTTCCGCCATGCTCTGAGCCACTTTGTCGTTCATGACGAAATCATCTCCAACCTCACCTTCCGAAATAGACGAGACGATTCCAAGCAACGTCGCCACATTGTCTTCGTTTGTCTTGTCGGCGGGCACCCCACGGATCTCATACACATCACGTGTGATCAGCTGCAGATCGTAGCCAAGATTATTCAGTTGTGGCATTATCTCCTCCACAGTCGCTGATTGCGCAGCGGAAAGTTCAAGTGTCTGACGGAACATCACCTGATGCGATGGGATCGGAGAATCTTTCAACTCCGACAAGAATTTTTCATACAGCACCCGGATATGAGCCCTGCGCTGATCTATATAAATAAGATTATCACCCGATGATGCCACGATATAGCGGCCGGCAAGCTGGAAACAACTGCTGATTTTCGGACGTATTTCCGTCGGCTGCAACAAAGATCCGCTGAAGCCATTATTGGCAGTTTGTGTTTCTCGTATATTCAAAGTAGACGGAATGTCCTGATAATCTATCGCATTGGTTCCGGTCGGAATCTCAGGTGCGGCTTTCTCAAAATAGTCGTAAATATCGCCGAATGTGCTTTCGTTGTCGTTTGGCTTAAATCGTCCGCCACATCCGGAAGTTCTTCCGCCCGAACTGCTTTTCGACGACGAAAATGACGAGTCAAAATCTTTGAACGGGTCAAAATCCGTGTTTATATTCAGATCCGGAGCCTCCAGTGTTGCCTTCTCAAAACCAGGGACATAGGCATCATTCACATTGATGTCAAAATCCAAAGTCGGGAATATATTGCATTTTCCCAACGACTCTCTGACAACTGCCGTCAACACCTTATATAGATCCTGCTCATATTCAAACTTGATTTCTGTCTTGGTAGGATGGACATTGACATCTATCTGATGCGGATCGACCTCAAAATATATGAAAAAACTTGGCGACGTGCCGTCGTGAAGGAGACGGTCGTATGCACTTGTCACCGCCTTTCTGAAATACGGATGCTCCATATATCTGCCATTGACGAAGAAAAACTGCTTTTTGTTGCGCTTGATCGCAGTTTCGGGAGTGCCGACATATCCGCTTATTTTTCCCATTGTCGTCTCGGCACCGATTGAAAGCATCTTACTGTTCAGATTGTTACCATAAATATTGCCGATTCTTTCACGTATATTGCTTTTATTCAAGCTATAGCATAGCTTGTCGTTATGGTAAAGTTCAAAAAAGACGTCGGGATACACAAGAGCGATACGGATAAAATCACGCTCTATATTGCCAAACTCAACATTGTCGCTCTTCATGAACTTGCGTCGGGCAGGCACATTATAGAATAGATCCCTGACAGAGAAATTCGCTCCGACAGGGCACGACACCTTGTTGACAGCCTCTATTGAGCCTCCTGATATCAGCACCTGCGTGCCAAGTTCATCAGTCTCTCGTCTGGTACGCAGCTCCACATGTCCGACAGCTGCGATACTGGCAAGAGCCTCACCACGGAATCCCATCGTGCAAAGCACACTCAAATCCTCCACCGAACGGATCTTTGACGTGGCATGACGCTGGAAAGCCACAACGGCATCCTGCTCACTCATGCCCTTGCCATTGTCGACCACCTGAATCAGTGTGCGTCCGGCATCCTTCACTATGACACGAATCTCCGTCGCACCTGCGTCGATGGAATTCTCCACAAGCTCCTTGATCACCGAGCTTGGCTGCTGCACCACCTCACCCGCAGCAATCTGGTCGGCGACCGTGTCAGGAAGCAAATGTATTATATCGTCCATAGTTTATTCAGATTCCAAAAAATTTTAGGATTAAGTAAACGACCAACACCGCCGCTGATATTAAGACAACCTTGGTGAACTTGTTTTCGTCAGAAACACCTGATTTTCCTCGCTGCTCACGAAGGAAGCCATGTTGCAAAGTAGTGCGGTGAGGAGTGTTCGACTCGTAATCATCCGTTTTAGCAGATGATCTTGGAACAAAGTCCATGTCGTCAACATCATCTTTTTGAGCCGCACGTTCCCTTTCCTCCTGCAATTGCTTGCGGATTCGCGCCCTACGCTGCTCCATCTCCTCCTTGCGAGGATCCCAATAGCGTGGAGTATAGTTGAACTGACGTATTTCTGGTTTACTGAAAAATCCCATATTTAAATACCCATCTGGTGGGCCTTCTTAATTTTCTTATACAAGTCGGAAGCAAAGATAAGGTTTTCCAAATCCTCGTTTCCTGTGTCGTAAATCTCCGTGTTGTTGCCCTGCCAACTTTTATGACCCTTGCTAATGAAGACGATGTTCTCACCAATCTCCATCACTGAGTTCATATCATGAGTGTTGATAATTGTAGTGATGTTGTACTCATGAGTGATTTCAAGGATCAAGCGGTCGATAAGCAAAGATGTCTTGGGATCAAGTCCGGAGTTTGGCTCATCACAAAACAAATATTTTGGATTCAGCACAATAGCTCTGGCGATAGCGGCTCTCTTCTGCATACCTCCACTGATTTCAGACGGATATAGGTCTAAAGCACGGAGAAGATCCACTCTTTCCAAACAAAAACGAGCTCTTTCCTCCATCTCCTCCTCACTCTTATTAGAGAACATACGCAATGGGAACATCACATTATCCTTCACTGTAAGAGAGTCGAACAACGCAGATCCCTGGAAAAGCATACCAATCTCACGTCGCAACAGATTAAGTTCATTCGACTTCATCTGAGAGATATTTCTTCCGTCGTATAGGATTTCACCGCTGTCGATACGATGGATTCCAGCCACAGACTTCATCAGCACCGTCTTTCCGCTACCACTCTGACCGATAATCAGATTTGCGTGTCCCTCGAGCAGATTGGCGGAGATGTCGAACAACACCTGCTTGCCATCAAACGATTTGTTTACATTCTTAACCTCAATCATATCTCAACTTTTTAGGACAACAACAATTTAGTCAACATCACGTCGAACAACAGAATTATCACACTGCTATTCACCACCGCATTTGTACTTGCCTTTCCCACTTCACGAGCTCCACCTTTGACTGTGTAGCCATAATAAGAAGCTATCGACGTCACGATAAACGCGAACACCAAGCTCTTCTCTATTGAATATTGGATACTATATGGCAAAAACGAGTATTGGATACCCTGCTCATATTCCATCGGAGTGATCATTTCCGTAAATAAAGCCACTCCGAAACCTCCGAGCAAACCCGTCGTGATACTGAATGTGACAAGACAAGGAATCATTGTGACAAACGCCAGGATCTTTGGCAAAATCAGATAGTTGGCAGAGTTGACACCCATAATATCCAAAGCGTCGATTTGCTCTGTGATTCTCATAGTTCCAATTTCAGACGCGATATTAGACCCCACTTTACCTGCAAGGATCAGACACAAAATCGCAGAAGAGAACTCCAGGATCATAGTCTCACGAGTGGCATAACCCGTAAGCTGCGACGGAAGGAACGGACTCTCCGTATTGATTCTCATCTGAATACAGATCACTGCACCGATAAACACCGAGATGATACACACAATCGGCAGAGAGTTGATACCCTGCTTGTGAAGTTCACGCACATATTGTTTGCCAAACATTTTCCAACTGTCTGGTTTGGAAAATGTTTTCCACATCAATCTGCTGTAATCGCCTACCCTTTCAATGGCATTCATAATTAGTCGAAAATTAGTTCTACCGCAAAGATAATATTTTCAAAGTGAAATGCGAAATGAGGAATGCAAAATCATTTGCGTACTTTGGAATATACATATATATAATATGACACATTACATACTTCATAGAGAATGTTCAAATCTTTATAATCCTCAAATTCGTCCAAATCACGTTAAAATAACGTTAGTTCGCATCGTTTTTATGACAACTTTGGATGTTGTCATCTGCAAATTCTTTTGTTTGATTTTGTCGATTTTCGCAAAATGAGCACAGAGAAATTTTGCGAAAATCAATCATACTGCAAACTTAGAGATGAATTGTAATCTGTGAATCATTTTCCACTTTCTGATTAATATTTAACCTCCTTTTCTCATAAAAAGACGAAGTCTTTCTTTGTGAACTTTTTCTCTCTGTGGTTTTATAAATTTATGTGCTCGCCTACGGCTCGCACGTGGGAAGGGGTTAGGGCCAATATCAATCAAACATGGGCCCTTAACAATCCTCATTTATGACACTCCAACTATCTTTTTGATTTCGTCGTATTCACGTTAAAATAAATGATGTCAAATAAAATTCATCCACACAAAAAACAACTTTTAAATCGAAACGGGAGAAAAAACACACATAAGTTTTCTTAAAAAGTGTTGCGTTTTTCTAAGTTTGCCCAACAACTATGTTAAATATCATTAAAATTCGGTATTTCGTATAAAAAAAAGACGTTTTATCCAATGCTATTTAAGAACATGAATATATATTTGCAAACGGTTTCGAGAGAAGGATTAGTCCCAGCTTCTATCGCAATCGTAATATTATAATTGGGACATAATTATTATTAAATTTTACAGAATGAAAAAATTATTTTTACTAGCTGCCACATTATTAAGTATGTCTGTGTTCGCACAAGAGCAGGGCGATGATAACGGTTTCGGTTTGAAGCTACATGCCGGTTTCTGCGGTGAAAAGTATGGCTCGGTAAAAACAGACGTTGATCTTGGATTCGGTCTTGACGCAGATTCAGAAGCAGAAATCGACGAGGATCGTTCGAACACTCCATTGTTTGGAATGAGCATCGACAACCGTTGGTATGTTGCTAATCCTGGCAATTTCGGTATCGCTATCGACGCTCGTTGGTTGGACTTCGGTATTGGCAAGTCTACTTGGGAGGCAGAAGGTGTTGAATATGGCAAGTCAACTAATGTACAGGCTGGTCTATTGATGCCAGGTGTTATCGGTACATTCTACTTGGGTAACGACATGGCTATCGACGCATTCTACAACGTTGGTGCTACTGTATCTATCTCATCATACGAATCTACACTTCAGAACCAGATAAATGATGCAATGAACAATGCATTCGGTTCTCTTGGTATGGACGTAGACATGGATCTTGGATCTGAAGATGAGACACAGTGGGGATTCGGTGTTTCTCATTTCTTGGGTGCAGCATTCCGCTACAAGGTGTTCCAGGCTGGTTTCGAGTACAATATCGCTATGTTGAAGTCTGTAGACTGGTTTGATGACGAACCAGAAGAGGATGACGCATTGGGTGCTATGGTAGATTGGGTTGATGATACAGTAACTACTAAAACTAGATTCAACAACTTCCGCGTATTCCTAGGATTCAAGTTCTAATTTGAACCCTAACATACAATAACAAAGGCGGGTCAATCGACTCGCCTTTTTCTATCGCTTAAAATAATTGAAAAATCTCCTAAACTGAATCTTGTCAGCATTTCTAAATCGTATAAATCAACAAATTATTGTCAACTTGTATCTAATACAAAATGGAAGAGATAGAAAAAATTAAAAATATGGGCAAAGATACAGCCACTGAAACTGGTTCAAATTTGTCTGCCGATATTGCATTGGATAGCATTACACAAACAATTCTAAAGAATGATGTCAAGGAGTCGGTTCACGACATAACAGATTCTATCTCTGAATCATTGGATGAAAATACAATAGATGCAGTCACTGAAACGATCACTGAGAATGTGGCAGAAAGCGCGACAGAAAGTGTCTTGGGAAAAATAGTCGAAGGCTTTTTGGATGCGTTAGGCAACAATTGAAACATCACATCATATATGCCAACCCCACCGTCAGCAGACAAAATGGGATGCTCAAGATTGTGGTCCATTTCAAATCCGCACCCAAATAATAGAGCATGCATGCTGAAAATATAAGGTTGAAGACGGAATTGACCGCAATCGCGTCTCCTCCTAAATCGGCAGCAAACCAAGCTCCTGCTATCGTGACACACACCAGATAGACGAGCAGGTCGATGCGGTGAAACCCGTGAGTGACAAATGCCGCCTTGATTCCCAACACCAACAGCACAGCCGCGTGAATCAAAAAGAGCGGACAAAGTGCATTTTTTAACACTTCATACATAATACATTATTTTTGTTGCTGCGCGGCGAATGCCATCGCATACAGCCTCATCTGTTTGATCATCGCCAACATACCGTTGGAACGAGTCGGCGTAAGATGCTCCTGCAAACCGATCTTGTCGATGAAAGTGAGTTTTGCATCAAGGATATCCTGAGGCTCATTGCCAGACAAAATATAAACAAGGATTGAGACTATTCCGTTGACGATCTCTGTGTTGCTCTCTCCCTGATAGTATACCTTACCATCTACCAACTCCGCATTCACCCACACCTTACTCTGACATCCTTCTATCAAATGGCTGTCGTCTTTGTAACGTGCGTCGATGCCGGCACCGTCATTACCCTTGTCTATAATCAACTGGTATATGTCCAACCAATCATCTGAGAACGAGAATTCCTCTATGATCTCCTCTTCTCTTTCGTCAATCAAACTCATATTAATAATTAATGCTTCTTTCTGTTAAACATTGATGCCACTCTTGCCAATCCTGCGACGAAGGCATCAATCTCCTCTTTTGTATTGTAGACGGCAAACGATGCACGCACCGTACCTTCTATTCCAAAATGATGCATCACCGGCTCTGCGCAATGATGTCCTGTTCTGACAGCAATTCCCAACTTGTCCAATAGTGTGCCGACGTCGTATGGATGAATATTGCCTACCAAAAATGAAACCAATCCGCTCTTCTGGTCATTCTCTCCAATGAATCGCATTCTTTCGATCTCCTTCATCTTCTCTTCCGCATAAAGACGCAATGACTCCTCGTATGCGTGGATCTTCTCAATTCCAATCGCAGAGACGTAATTGAGCGCGGCTGCCAAAGCTGTCGATCCGATATAGTCGGGGGTGCCAGCCTCAAACTTGAACGGAAGCTCATTGAATGTGGTGCCAGCAAAACTTACATTCTTGATCATCTCACCACCACCCTGATATGGAGGCAGTTTGTCGAGCCATGCCTCTTTGCCATAAAGCACACCTATGCCCGTCGGGCCGTAAACCTTGTGTCCTGAGAAGACAAAGAAGTCAACATCAAGTTTCTTCACATCCACCTTTATATGCGGAGTGGATTGTGCACCGTCAACAAGGACAGGCACATTATGAGCGTGTGCTATTCGCACGATTTCTTCCACAGGATTGACTGTGCCAAGTGTATTGGAGACGTGAGTGACAGACACCAGCTTGGTGCGCGATGTAATCATCTCCTCCAATTTTTCCACCTGAAGATGTCCGCGTTCATCAAACGGAATCACCTTTATCTTGATATCTTTTCTCTGTTGCTGAAGTTGCCAAGGCACAATGTTGGAATGATGTTCCATCTCCGACACGATGATTTCATCACCGTCCACACACTGGCTTCTTACAAAAGAATCAGCCACAAGGTTGATTGCCTCAGTTGTGCCACGAGTGAAGATTATCTCACACGACTTTTCAGCCCCGATGAATTTCTGCACAGTTGCTCGAGCCTCCTCGTGAGCCATTGTCGCCGTCTGGCTCAAAAAATGAACACCACGATGGATGTTGGCATTTTGTGTGGAATAATTTCCGACAATAGTATCCAACACTATCTGCGGCTTCTGTGTAGTGGCCGCATTATCAAAATATATTAACGGTTTTCCGTAGACTTCCTGGCCTAAAATCGGAAAATCCTTGCGAATCGACTCTATATCTAACATTTGCATTTTCGTTTTACGGGCTGTTTGTTCGTTTTTGGAGTGCAAAATTACAAACTTTTTACAGCATTTTTCAATATATCAAACAATTATTACTTATTATTTCACTTTCTACTAACCTCTGGTCTGCATTTCACAATATCTATGTCGTACAGGATGACCTCAGTCTCATTTTTTCGGAACGTCACTTTAGCCATCTTTGCCTTGTTGCCATCCTCCCTACTTTGATCAAAGACAAAATTACCAAGACTATAAATCACAGTACAATCCTTGACATTTTTTACAGGCTGCACTATATGCGGATGATGCCCTACAATCACATCCGTGCCGGCACTTGCCAATAGCATAGCATCCATCTGTTGCTGATGCGAAGGGTACGGCATAAACTCCACGCCCCAATGCACAACCGCAATTATTTTTGTATCCGGATGTTTTTGCTTATAAGATGAAATCCGGGCTGCCAACTCATTTCCCTTCACCATACAAATTCCCGGTTCCCCGTCAGTCTGGATCCAGTTTTCAAGTCGGAGAAAAACGCTGTTGAACAGAGCCACTTTTATTCCGTTCTTTTCCAATTCAACAGGTTTGACTCGCTCTTCATCCGTAATGCCAAAACCCATAGGTATGATATCATTGTCTTTTAAAGCCCTGACTGTATTCAGCAAACCTGTGCTTCCTTGGTCGTAAGTATGGTTGTTGGCCATTGCGGCATGAGTGACGCCATATTGTTTTAGCGACGCTGCCCATTTCTCATCAGCCTTGAAAATATATTTTTTCATCACCGGTGTGTAGACGTCGGTAAGCGGACATTCAAGATTTATCACCGTCGCATCTGCAGCCAGAAACGAATCTTTTACAGCCGAAAAGATATAGTCGATTCCTTTACGCTCTATCTGTTTCCTCACACCACGGTCGAGCAAAACATCTCCCGTAAAAACAATGCTTAGTTCATCTTCGTTTGTGGAGACGCGATGATTCACGTCTCCAGAGGAACAGCTATTTGCTATTACCGCTAAAACGATGAATATGGATTTAGCAACCCGACGAATAGAGATAGTCCACATTATCTTTCTTTACCGGCTTGTTTATCATGAACGGTGTGATCCAATCCGGAACGTTCGGACACTGGTCGCTCTCATTCAATTTTTGCCATTCCTCGTCAGTCAGGCGAGAGTTTAATGGACGGACAAACTCATAGTAGCTAAATGTCGCTCCACGTGTCAGATAGTAATAGCCGTTTATTTCCACCACAACATAAATAGTGTTGGCTCTTCCTACAGCAGTGTGGAGGATTCCGCTCTTCTTACATGACAATACGTTTCTAGTATAGATGTCGGCCACCACAGGCATCTTTTTGTCTACGTCAGCCACTGCTGTCCAATCAGGATATTGTTTACGGTCTGTCAGGAATCCCAACGTCATATACTCGACATTACTGCCAAGTGTCCTTATTGTCTCATACTCTTCACTCGTAAGTCGTTTGCCTTGCAACTCCTTCTCACTGATACGGATTAGAAAGTCAACAGTTTTCAAAAGGGATTCAGTCTGACCTTTCAGGGTTCGACCTGCCTCAAAATTATCATTCACATCATATCCGGCGAGTTTTGCCATTTCGTAAGTTTGCTCTATGGCTTGTCTTAAAGTTTTCCAGAATCTCAAATTAGGCTCCACATAACCGACGAGCTCAGGATCAGGCAAATGGTCATCTCCACCATCTCCACATTCCGCGCACATTGGCTGCACCGCATACAGAACCGTATTGTGCTTCAATTCCGACCATGAGGCAAGAGCACTGTTCAAGTTTTTCAGCTGCCAACTGCTTGTTTGCATGTAGCCAGGATTTTGTTTGTCTGGTGTCTGCAACTCGACCAACATGTGGATCCATTTATTGTAGGCGGTTTTGTTCCATTCGTTGAAAGACGAAAATTTGTCACTCGCCTTCTTTCTGTACATAGGATACTCCTTCCACTCTTTATTATCTTTGAAGAAAGTATCGTTGAGCGCTTTAGCAGCCTTTATTCCGAATGCATCAAACACATCCACTCCACGCGGATAAGCACGTGCAGCATTAGGCAAACTGTCTGCCATCATGTTCAACACGTCGCCATCTGGTACATAACGTTGCGGCATGAAATTGATTTTTGGCTGACAGCTGATCTGAATCTTAGGCTGAATACTGCTTTTGCTCTTGTTTGCTTTGACAATGGCTACAGATGCTTCATCCATCACCTTTGGATCCAGCAATTGTTCAAAGTCGGCAATTCCAAGTTTGTCCAACAGGCCAGACAATTCAAGAATCGGAATATTGTTTGGCTCACCCATCAAATAATCAAGTGGTTCAAATGCCTGTTTTGCTGCCGCTTTCACACCAGCGTCGCTATCCTTAAACACTTTCGCCATAAACAGAGCTTTCTGCAAACCATTGTTTTCAGCACAAAGGTAAGCCGTCTGTAGCCACATCATCGTGCGGAAATATCGTTTGGCATTTTCTGTTCGCGTATATTGGGCACGAGGTTTGAACAAGCTATAGCCAAACTTGACATCTGTCTCCAAAAGCGGAGATTTTTCATCCGTCTCCCCCTTAATCAGACCCAGCTCCGCTTCATACGACTCCTTGGATGAGTTTGGCACTTCGTATTTCTTTTCATTAAGTAAAGAAAGGGCTATCGCATAATATGTGGTTGAGAAATCAGCTATTAATTTAAGTTCAGGATCCTTTATTGTATCAGCTATTGTTTTTGACTTTTTGTAAAGTCCCTCACACATCTTATTTAGAGCTGGAGTTATAGACTCCTGCTCTATGCCGTCAAGCACATAACGGTTGTAGAGGCTGAAAAGTTGGAGCATAATATCCGTGGTGACGTAGCTTGGCACCATATTATAGTCGTTCTCCTCGTAGAGCTGGAACATCTGTATGTAGTTGGATTTCTGTAACGCAAAACCATTCTTCTTCAACAGAGTCGTCAAATCAGGATCGTCCATAATGCTTAGTTTATTCACTATATGTTCGGCATTGTAGAGTTTGAATCCTTCCACATTTGTATACCTCTCCTTCTCCAGTTCAGCCATACGAGCCTTAACTCGTTTGACAAAAGCCTTTTCTGCTGGATTAAGAGATGTCGATTCCTTCAAACGATCGTAATCATTGTACCATCGTCTCCAATAATCAGAACTCAAATCCGCCTTTAATTCCCAATAACTTCCACCATCATAAGAATCATAAGATTTTTCTTCATAGTAAGTCTCATTAATAATATCTTTATACCATTCCAAAGAAGTATATCTTGCATTCAATTCATACTCCTTAAACCAAAAAGCATGTTTTGCGTATGGATAATGATATAGTAGACGCAGGTCTGAATACGACAAATTGCCGAGATCCATATTATAGTCTATGGAATCTAATAGCAGGCTGTCATATTGTTGAGTTTCCGCATTGACCGAAACACTATCGGCGTTATTTGTTGAGCCAGGCACATCCGCCGCTTTGTCGTTGCAAGCCGCTAATATCACACTTGCGATAAAAACGCATGCTTTGAATATTCTTTTCATAGGCTTTTTATTTAGTAACGTAATTTTCAAAATCCAATCCAAACACGCCAAGTTTGAAACGTATTCCTTTGAAATTCTGACTGGTGATGGAATCCGGATATACCCGTGCATCGTATACATTTTGGGTTATGACGCG
>Ga0256406_1000940_pt1 | contig 49361 bp, 46 predicted proteins | sample RumenRJG_03DNA_FD_185986 | JGI IMG/M metagenome (GOLD analysis project Ga0256406, IMG submission 185986) | Bovine rumen microbial communities from Lethbridge, Alberta, Canada - RJG_03 | ecosystem: Host-associated > Mammals > Digestive system > Stomach > Rumen | place: Canada: Alberta | collected... | reverse complement strand
TTCTTCCTTCGCCGACACTACCGTGGCGTAGGCTTGTTTGCCATACTCCTTCTCTTAAAATCCATTCTCAAATTGTTCTTGACTTATTACCAAATTGCTTTCTGTAATATAACCTCTTGCTGATTTCGAAGCTTATTACTAATCTTTGGTAAACAGGCTTTTGAGTCCCTCAAATATTGTCTCTGCAGTCTTGCTTCCTGTACCGAAATCATCTCTGAAAATAGAATCCATGTCGTCGTAGAAGTATTCCAGCGCCTTGTCTGCAAAGTACGCTCTAAGCTCTTTATCGGTTTTATCCTTATTTACATATAGGTCTCTGAAATCATCATAGTTCTCAAAGAGATAGTCATGCCACCCTGACCCGAGCAGTTTATCGGTGTAATCTTTGTCGAATTTATCGAGATCTAAATTGGTGTCCATAGGAATATCCAAGTAAAAATACTTTATCAGCTCTTTGGTTTCTTTATGATATTCTTTCAGCTCGGCAATCTTTTTGTCATCGAGAGCATCTATGTCGGTGAAGTAATTCTCATACAGATGCATGTATCTGTTATAGATACTGCGCAAAATCGTCGGCAAGACGTCCGTCTTCGGAGTCTCATCGTAGACAATCTGGTCAATTCTTTCCTTGCTTAATTCAATCATTCTTGGCCTCCATTTCTTGTTTCTCATCATGGCTTTTATTATTCTATGCATCTTTAACATACAACTTTTATAGTTACAAATTAGTGACTTGTGAAAATATTAAATAGCACTAGCTTTCATGCAACTAAAGATAACTAAAATTTGTTTTTTCTGTCAGCTTTGGTTGGTAGTAGTTGTTGCAACCTAAGATTACAATATTCATATAAATCGTATTACTGAATCGAGGTGATATCTATGAGCATTGTAGAACTAAAGGATGTTTGCAAAAGCTATCCCACTTTTAAATTAAGTGATGTGACTTTTTCTCTTGAGGAGGGAAAGATTACCGGCTTTATCGGAAGGAACGGTGCAGGAAAGACCACGACGATTAAATCCATGCTTAATCTGGTGCATGCGGACAGCGGAGAGATCTCTTTTTTCGGACTTCCTCTTGAGGAGCATGAAAGCGAGATAAAAAAGCGCATAGGATATTCGACCGGAACGGTAAGCTGGTATCCGAGAAAGACCATACGCGAAATAGTTGAAGTCACCAAGCTCTTTTATGCGAACTGGGATGAGGAGTCATACAGAAAGTACATGGAACTCTTCGGCCTCGATGAGAGCAAAAAGCCGATTGAACTCTCAGAGGGCATGAAGGTAAAGTTCAATCTTCTGCTCGCACTCTCACACAGAGCTGAGGTCCTGATCCTCGATGAGCCTACGAGCGGACTAGATCCCTTTTCGAGAGATGAGCTTCTTGAACTCTTCAGGACGCTCAAGGACCACGGTGTGACGATGCTGTTCTCGACTCACATAACCTCTGACCTCGAGCGCTCGGCCGATAACATCGTGTATATCAGCCACGGAGAGATAAAGGCGGATTGCTCCAAAGAGAGTTTTATAAGGAACTTAGGACAGCCGAAAGAGACCCTGGAAGAAATATTCCTCAGGCTTGAAAAGGAGGTGAGATAATGAACACATTGCTTAAAAAAGAAATGAAGCTCGGTGCGCTGCTCCTTACCTATTTGTTTATAGGTTTCGGCATAATGACTCTCCTTCCCGGATATCCTATTCTTTGCGGAGCGTTCTTTATCACGCTCGGGATATTCCAAAGTTTTCAGAGTGCGAGGGAGGCCAACGATATAGTATTTTCGGCTCTGCTCCCCGTAGCAAAAAGAGACGTGGTCAAGGGCAAATATCAATTCGTAATGATGATAGAGCTCTTGGGCTTTGCTGTCATGACCGTCCTTACAGTACTGCGCATGACAGCGCTCGCTGACTCAGCTGTATACAGGCAGAACGCCTTAATGAACGCCAACCCTTTCTTCTTGGGAATGGCTCTCTTGGTCTTCGGACTGTTTAACGCGATTTTCTTGGGAGGTTTTTTCAAGAACGCTTACAAGATGGGTAAAAGCTTCGTAATCTACATAGCCGTAGCCTTCTTTGTGATATTCATCGCAGAGGCCCTGCACCACTTTCCGGGACTCGAGGCACTAAACGCCTTCGGGTTTGAGCATATCGGACTTCAGCTTGCCCTGCTTGCAGCGGGCATACTGCTCTATGTCGCCCTTACATACATGTCGTATAATAAGGCATGTGAAAACTTTGAGAAGACAGACTTATAGAGAGGTGGAATATGCTCAAAGAAAACCTGATAATGCTGAGAAAAATGAACGGCTACTCACAGGAGGAAATAGCTGAAAAGATAGATATCTCCCGCCAGGCATATGCAAAGTGGGAAAGCGGTGCAACCACACCTGACATCGAGAAGGCCGCGAGGCTCGCTGAAGTATACGGAGTTACCATTGACGGCCTTATTAAAACCGAGGCCGTCGAAGGCGTCGGAACTATTCCTCCCGCTCCCGAAGGTAAGAATATCTGGGGATCGGTAACTATAGGCGACCGCGGACAAATTGTAATACCCAAGGCTGCCAGAGATTGCCTGGGCCTAAGCGGTGGTGACAGATTAATCGTATTGAGCGACGAAGAAGGCATCGCCTTGCTTCGAGCCGAGTTCTTCGAAGAGAAAATGCGGGATATCATGGTGCGTGCCTACGAAGCCCGCGAATAAGCTAGTATGAAAGTCTTGCAAAGTGGAAACTTCAATAAAAAAATACTATTATATAAGGGTAATAAAAAATAATTGGGTAAGGAGGAATACACAATGAGTAAGACAGTAGTACTTTTAAGAGGCGGAGTTGACAGCGCGATTTGTTTGGCGCAGGCGGTAAAGGATCGCGGCAGCGAGAATGTAACGGCTCTCAACCTCTTCTACGGACAAAATTCCAAGAAAGAGTTGGAAGCCGCAAAGAGAATTGCTGAGCATTACGGCGTAAACTATATTCCGATGGATATCAGCAAGATTATGGAGTTCTCAAACAGCGGCATGCTTCACGATTATTCCATCGAGCCGGGAGAGGATAAATTCGAAGAGCAGACGAACGTGCCTTTCAGAAATGGACTTATGATATCCGTGGCAAGCGCAGTTGCACTCAGCATAGGTGCTGATTCCGTTCAGTTTGCTACTCATGCAGATGAGAGCGCCGGCCTCAAGTATCCTGATTGCAAGCCGGAATTCTTCCGCGCTATGGCCAATGCTCTGGCCGTAGGCACAGACGAATCACTCAGACTTGAACTTCCTTTCGCCGACATGTCCAAGGTAGCAGTCATGAGGCTCGGTGAAAAGCTCGAAGTACCGTTTGAACTGACATGGTCATGCTACGTAAGTGATGATGAACCTTGCGGATACTGCGTAGGCTGCACCGGAAGAGCAAAGGCATTCGAGGCGCTCGACATCGAAGATCCCCTGCTTTCAAAATAAGCAATAATTTGTATATGCAAACCAAAAGACGGCTACGCTTGTTGCGAAGCCGTCTTTTGGTTTTTAGCGATTACTCAGCGCTGAAGCTGTCCTTGCCAACGCCGCAGAGTGGGCAAACCCAATCTTCAGGCACATCTTCCCAAGCTGTGCCGGCAGCTACTCCGTTATCAGGATCGCCTACTTCAGGGTCATAAACATAACCGCATACATCACATACATATTTATCCATTTTATTTCCTCCCTTTTCGTGAAATTGATTTCTTTAGGTATTTAGATTGTACATTTATTGTAACGCCTATGCCACTATTTTATTGTGACTAACTCACCAAACGACTTTTTATTTTCCATATAGGGCAATCGCAACAATCGGCAGTATACATAGCAGCCAGCCTGCAATGAAATAAAAGAGATGTTTCTTTTCTGCGTGAATGGCCAGATATTCCCTGATTACCGCGCTCGGCCAGTAATAGAGTGCCACATGACTTCCTATGCCGGTACACTTGAAGCCCATCTGCCTGCAGTACCTGAGCGCACGGTAAACGTGGTAGTTGCTGGTAACAAGGGCCGTGTATTTTCTGCCACTGTGCCTTTCAATTAAAGCCTTTGAGTTTTTGAGATTCTCATATGTGGTGCCGGATTGATCTTCAGGCAGGATATCTTTTTCAGGCACTCCGTGCTCTTTCATATATACTGACATGGCTTCGGCCTCGGACACTTTCTCATCGGGTCCCTGTCCGCCGGAAGGAACGAGTATGGTCGGTGACGGATCCTTGTTGTATACGTCGATTGCTTTATCTATTCTGTCCGAGAGAAGCTTGCTTACTATCTCTCCGTCGATAAGACCCGCTCCGTGAATGATGACATAGTCGAAGTCGCTCTTTCTCGGAACTATCATGAGGAAGAGGCAGTATAGCACGAACATCACAAGTGACGCCGAGGCATAGAACATGCTGATGATTATGATGACTATTACAGGGGATGCCTCAATAAGAACCGTCGGAACCGAATAGCCGCTTTCCATCAGCACAATCTCGACAATAAAGCCTATCATCACAATCTCACCTACTCCCAGCAGAATTCCTATGATGAGTGAGAGGAGATTGCCGCAAACAAAAAGCCGTGTTTCCCCGCAAGAGCGAACGCCGCCGGTGCCAGGCTGATCAGAGCAATAAAAAGCAGAGGGCAGTTTCTATACCTGCTCCTGTCATATGAGAAGGATATGAAGAATACTGCCCAGCATATTATCGTTATTACTATAGGAACGAAAGCTTGCATTGCTATGCGATCATCTGGCCTTTCTTATCTTTTACTTCAAGGAGTTCTCCCAAGCGACCGGCCTTCCATCCCAGATACAGGCAGATGGCGCCTAAAAGGAAGTCCATAAGGAGCGCAGGTACGGCACCTTCGACTCCGAATTCGTAGCTGTATATCAAGTTGCTCGTAGCGTTCACGGCATCCATATGGAAGATGGATGTCTCGGATACGAGGCCGCTGTTAGGCAGTCCGAAGATGAGGTTCTGTGTGTAGTTCCACATCGTGTGAATGCCCATGCAGGTCCAGATGCTGCCCGAATACCAGCGGAGCAGCGAGAATGACAGACCGCAGATAATGAGGTCAGCCATTGCCAGGGCTGAGATGCCGTCATTGAATGAGTGAAGAAGTCCGAAGATTACTCCGTTTACAGCGATGGCCACCCACAGCGGATAGTGGACGTTAATCCTCTCGTACATAAAGCCTCTAGTCCAAAACTCCTCGCAGGAACTCTGGATGAATACCGAAATGAAGGCAAATATCATCAAAGGAATGCCGCTTGGCGCAAACTCAAAGTAGAGCTTGATATCTCCGTGCAGCAGTGCGCAGACTATGCAGAAGAAGTTCATCAGGAATCCAAGCAAGATACCGTAGCCGAACTTTTTATACGACAGGGCCTTCGCTATGCTCGCGATGAATCTCTTGAGCATGCCTCTGTTTCTCCAAAACAGGCGACAGAGAAGGAAGAGTGCAATCACTCCGCCCAATGTGGCCGTGTAGTATTCGAGGACGAAGTGCATCGAGTTCGAGACTTTCATTCCGTTGAATACTTTCATGAGGAGCATGTCAAACACTCCTCCGATTACGAGATACCATATAAAGAATACCAAGATAATCCAGAGTATGCGGTCGAAAAGTCTTATGCGATCGACAAACCTCTCCCTCTTAGGCGGCAGCATGCTCGGATCTGTTTTCTTAAAGTCCGGTGATTCCGGATTTGGTTTTTCTGTTACGTTTACTGTATCCATATATACCCCCTTTTCTTCTTTACTAATATTATTAGTTTCGGGATATAATAGCAAATTGAAATAAATGTTTATACTTAAGTGCAACTTAATATCTCATTAAACAACTTTAGATTTAATTAATTATCATGCATGTCTATAATGCAATTACAAAGATGGGTAAACCCATTCGCGAATCATCTAAAAGTATATTAACAATGGAGAAAAGGAGGTAATCAGTCATGTTGAATCTCGTTGTCGGCGCTGCATTTGCGGCAGTACTAATATCTAAGTGGGCATTCTTCGCTAAGGCCAGAAGCGGCAGAAACTGATTGCCTGATAATAAAAAAGATGCTTTTTCACACCTTATACAATAAGAGGGCCTCTGTTCGAGAGACGGAGACCCTCTTGTTTTTCGTATGGAAATATAAAATCATCTTCTCACTGCGCTGATTCGTCTTTAAACTCATCGATGGCATAGCTGAGGAACTTTTCGGCTGCCATAGAAAGTCTGTCTCTGTCTTGAAGTGCAATCCCGAATGTGATGAATTCGCGCGGTTCGAGCGGCAGTTTGCTGTAACCGCCTTCCCATGGCTCGGCACTTAGTGCATTGACCATGCTGATGCCGAGTCCCATCTTTACCATGCCGACCGTAACTGGCGTGTCGTAGGTAGTGTACTTTATGGCGGGATGAACATCGTGCTTCTTTAGTATATCCAGTATTTCCTTTTCCTGTCCCCACGAGCCCAAGATGAAGTCGTAATTCTCCGCCTCGGCTATAGGAAAGGAGTCTTCAGCAGCCAAAGGGTGATCCTCATATACCGCGGCTATTACCTCAACATCGGTCAGCGGTATCCATTCATAAGGCATTGGCTCAGAGTAGGCGAAAATGGCCATGTCAGCTTCATAATTATCGAGCTGATCGAATATCTCGGAACGTATGCTCTCGAGTATGTTTATCTTAATGCCAGGGTAGTCGTTTTTAAATCTTCTGATGATGCTCGGGAGCCACGTGATAGCAGCGCTCGGGTAAGCGGCAATTGTCAGTGTACCTGTGGTAACGCCGCAAAGATCCGACGCCAGCTGAAAGACTTCGTCTTCGGAGGCGAGGCAGGCCCTTATTGCAGGAGCGAGTTCTCTGCCTTCAGGTGTCATGGTGACACCTTTTTGCGAACGGTTTAGGAGCTTTACGCCTAGTTCTTTCTCGAGCGAACTAATCAGCTGGCTCACGGCTGAAGGCGTGTAGCTGAGTTCCTGAGCCGCAGCCGTGACGCTGCCTCTGTTAACGCATTCAATAAAAGCTTTGAATTTGATGGTGTCCATATAGTCCCTTTACTTTTTTATCTGAGATATTTCGCGTTCGAGTTCGCGGGACGCGGCGATTAGGTCGCCGGCCCGGCTCTGGAGCCGTGCAGCGATGTCCGGGTAGACTGCTCTGATCGCTGCCAAGTTCGCTGCCACGTTATACGCAGCGGACTTGAGGCCGGCGATCAAACATAGCACGGCTACATATATATCACTTTCGAGATTCGGATTGGAATGTCCAAGCATGCTCTTTGCAAGCTCGATGCCGCGAAGTGAATCCTCCATTACAGCTATAGGTGCTTCAGCGGCATCCACCGATGCGTTGGCTATAGCCTGCTCCCTGACCTCAGGGTCCTGCAGGGAATATGCTGCATTTACATTACCGAAGGCTGCAGCATCTCTGTCTATGCCGGAGGCCAGTCTTTCGCAAATCTCTTTTGCTTCGGAAAGTACGCTATTGCAGAGGTCTTCGTACTCTGCGTACTTTACCTTACCGATGGTGAGATTTGCGACCATCTTGATAAGAGCTGCTCCCTGCGCTGATACGAGCGCAGCGGCGGCACCGCCGCCCGGGGTCGGCTCCGCCGAGCCCAGCAGCTCTAAGTATTCTTCTATATTCATCTTTCCGAATTCTTTAACATCCATACTTGATTCCTTTATATTATTAATCAGCACTTTTATTGCATGGACTAGTATTGCTTAAACGTCAGCGATGAACTTGTGTACGCTATCTATAGTAGCGCATCGCATTCTCAAACATGCCGCTGTAATATTCACCCGGCACATTCCTGTAAAGTCCCCTTCCGATCCTGTCGGCGCATCCTATCCTTCCCAGCACCCTTCCGTCCTCAGAAGTGACAGCCTCCACAGCCATCATGGAGCCCCCCGGATTGAAGCGTATATCCGACGAGGCTTTGCCGTCTCTATCCGCAAACTGCGCAGCTATCTGTCCGTTAATGGCCATCTTCTTAAAGATCTCCTCGTTTGCCTCGTATCTGCCCTCGGCTGTGGCCACAGGTATCATGTATACCTCACCGGCCTTCTTATCCCTAAACCACGGGGATTTGTTCGAAGCTATTCTGACCCTCGCAATTCGAGACTGAAAAGCCCCGAGATTATTGACCGATATCCTCTCACCCGGCAGCAAACCGAGCTCTATCAAAGCCTTAAACCCGGCTCCCAGGCCCAGCACCAAGCCGTCCTTTTTATCAATGAACTCGCTAAGCGCGGCCCTGGCGCATTCAGTCTTGAGCAAACTTACTATCTCATCTGAGAGACCTTCTCCGCCGCTCGGCAGGCAGAGTATCTGCACTTCTGACAGCGTCTGTGCAAACGCCTCGGCATCAGTCCCCCCACCTTTCATCTCAAGTATGCCCGCTGCACCGCCCGCCTCACCAACGGCCCTAGCAACATCTGTGTCTCCCGTAGTGCATCCGAATTTAGGAATGAGCACCTTCGGAGTCGCTCTTTTGTATATAGGTGTCGGCCAACTTCTGGTAGCATAGCTTGCATTTTGCACCGTGCCTATATTGCTGTCCCCATTGGACGGGAACACGCTCTCGAGCCTACCCTCATAGAGCATCAAGAGCTCTCCTATGCTTGGGGCTTCATCGTCGTTTCTAATCACATGCTGTTCCGTCGTAAATCCCAGAGTTGATATATCCACCGACCTGCTTCTGACAGGGTCGTCATTTGCCATTTCAAGAATTATGCTGCCGTATGAATACCCGAATAATTCAGCATCCGAAAGCTCCTGCTCCCAGCCCGAGAATTCAAAGCCTATGCCGTTTCCGTAGCTCATCTTCATGACAGCCTCGGCAATCCCTCCGATGCCCGGTGTGTATGCAGCGACAGCCTTTCCGTTTGCGATCAGCTCATAGGCCTTGCGCCAGACGGATATAAGAGACTTAGGATTAGGAAGCCCCAGATACGCGCTTTGCTCTTCCTCGTCGATGTCAGGACGCAGCATCACCACCTTGTGACCTGCTTTCTTGAACTCAGGGGAACATATGTCAGATATCTTGCCCGTCGTCAGAGCATATGTTATAAGCGACGGAGCTTTGCCGGCGTTGCCACAGTCTCTCGTATCATAGATCGCATCTCCTCCTATCGAACATATGCCGAGGCCCATCTCAGCTTCAAATAATCCGAGAAGTGCAGCGAGCTGTTCTCCCGTACGTCCGGAATCCGCTGATCCGAAGTTTTGATGCAGAGCAAGATATACCTCATTAAAAGACGCCCCGCTTGCCACGAGTCTTGAAACTGCCTCAACAAGCCCGAGGTACGCACCATGGTACGGAGAAGCATCGAAAACATACGGATTAAATCCGAACGAGATGAGTGTGCAATCATCTGTGTCTCCGTGTGTTGTCGGTATCTTATGCACCGCTGCCTGAGCAGGAGTCAGCTGATTCATGCCACCAAGAGGCATCAACACAGTGCCCGATCCTACGGTCGAATCAAATCTTTCCGAGAGTCCCCTCTTCGAGCATACGCTTAGGTCTTCTGCGAGCCTTCTCATTCCATCGCTGAAGCTCAGGTTTTCATCATAAAGCGGACTTCTCTTCCAGTCAGCTTCTGCTCTGAAATTGATACTGACAGAATCTGCAGCTGTATCTTCTGTATCATTCTCCGATGAATCATCTTCCGGTTTTATATAATACGAAACGCCGAGGTCCGGCTCATCAAAGTTGCCGCTCGCTCGGGTAACAAGTTCCACCGCAGGCACGGACGCTGCAAGAGCACAGCTTTCCATTCTGCCTGTCTCATATATCGGATGATACATCTCATCCGTCATAGCCACAGATATTCCGAGGCTTTCTGTCTTTCTCGCGAACTCGGCAACATTGTCCATAGACGTCGCGGCTCCTTCTCCTGAGGCTCCCGCCTCCGTCGGATCCGCCGCAGCGCTCACTCTTACCGCTGCATACGGATGCATGCCTTCTGCCTCAGTCTTCTTTACGCATGATTCAAAATCATTTGCGGTCTTGAGCACCAGCAGCCACGGCTCGTTCTCTCCGCCAACCTGTACGTTTATCTTTACTGCAGCAGAGCCGTCCTCTGCCACCTTATCTAGCTTATCCAATCTTCCGTGCTGCTTAAAAAACCTAAGCGGTGTAGTCGCAATATCAGCCATGGAAATCTGCCCTTTATCCTGCAGCACATTTCTTGTGGCCAGGTAATCGCTGTAAGCCCTCCTCAGTTGTAGGTCTCCAAGCAAAACCTTCTCTATGGGCGCATTGTACGCGCCTTTCTTTTTCATCTTGTCCCCTTCGAAGTTCATGCTCTCTCCTTCACAATTTTCCTGCAGATTTTGGCCACAGCCACCGGGAGTATAAGCCACTCCGCCTGCTCCATCACACGCCTTTGCAGTGTCTCAGGCGTATCACCCTCCTCTACATTCACGGCTTTTTGTGCAATAATCTCGCCTCCGTCGGCAATCTCATTTACGTAATGCACGGTCGCACCCGTTACCTTAACTCCGCGTTCAAGCGCAGCCTCGTGAGGTTTTAGTCCATAAAAGCCTTCGCCGCAAAATGACGGGATAAGAGCCGGATGTATGTTTATAATCTTGCGGTCATAGTAATTGACGAAATCCGCCGAGAGTATGGTATGAAAGCCTGCCAAGACGATGAGGTCGATATTCCTCTCATCAATAATCTCCTTGCAACCGGCCTCAAAAGCCTCACGGCTACCACACTCCTTTTCGTTTACGACCTTAGCCTCAATACCTGCAGTCTTTGCCCTCTCAAGAGCATAGACTCCCTCGCGGTTTGAGATTACAAGGGCAATCTCACCCTTGTCTATAAGTCCCGACTTTTCGGCATCGATAAGAGCCTGGAGGTTGTACCCGCCGCTGCTTACCATCACCGCCACTCTAGCTTTGTCTTTCATAATTGCTCCCTTGCTCGTCGCTTCGCTTAAACATCTTCCACACCGTGAGAATCGTTCCCCTCATAATTGCGTAGATAAAGAAGAGCACCAAAAATCCCGAGACACCGTAAGCGATGTCCTCGCTCTCCATGACTCCCGTGCCGGAATACCACTGTCCTATCTCTATGGCAAACGTGATAACCAGCACCACCGTAAATACGTATATCCAGGTGATGACCAGGGTAAAGCCGTTCTCAGCCAGCCCCTTGAATATCGGCTGTATGCATAGTATAAGCAGCATGCCGAAGATGCCTATTACCCAGAAGTGCAGTTGCTTATCAGTTAAATTGTATTGGCCGCTGTCGTTGATGCCGATGATTCTCTCGTGCACACTCGCGACCCATGTAATAAAAGTGAAAATTATGTCTCTCATATTGCTTTAATTATACTATCTGAATCTCTAAAACCCACTATTTCAAATTCTTTACGTTTATTGGCGTCTTCCAAATCCACTCCGTATACGTACCTCCGCAGTTAACGAGCAACTGCACGTATCCCTTTGAGTCGATGATAACGCCCTCAAGCTCACCGAGATTGACCTTGAATGAACCGAGATACTTACCGTCCACGGCTCTGTAAACATCGAGATAATTTGTGCCGAACTTGTTACCGCTGCTCAGCGCATGGAATACATAACCCCTCGACGCACCGCAGTCCTGCACGTAGATCCTGCCGCTGTGGCTGCATCTGCTGAAGTATTTCTCATGCTTGAATTTGCCGTCAGCACTGTAGACTCTTATACCCGTAAGCGAAGAGGCATATATCTTCTTCGTAGTGTAATCGTATGCAACTCCGGAAGATGAATACGGAGTTGTGGTCTTTCCGAATTTCTTAGTGGCAGGGTTCCATGTGTAAATAGTGTACTGGCTTCCCTTGAAGATATAGCAAAGCTTGGTCAGAGGGTCGTATGTGATGCCGTTCGGCTTGCCCATTTTGAATGTGAAGCCCGAGGACCCCAGACGCTTTCCTTTCGAGGAGTAAGTAACAATGCGCTGTTTATCACTCATTCCGAATACGATGTAATATTTCGAGCCCGTGAATGTCATACCCTGCGGTACATATGCACCGCTGTCACCCTTTACGCTCATAACTCTGGTGCAGTTCTTCTCGTTAAGAGTTCCGACATATCTTGCGCTTCCGCCGTTAGTAGCTTTGGCCTGAAGTTTTGTTGCAATACCCTTGCTGCCCGAAACATTACCGCCACCGAAAGCAATATAATCTCCGGATACGAAGTAGCCCTTTTTGCTGATTATGATTTTATACCACGTAGTGCCGCTTCCCGCAGCCTTGGCTGCATGGCAAATTCTGATATTTGTCCCCGCTGACAAGCAACCTTTTCTATCCATGGATGTGCCTGCGCCGGCTCTGTAATTCAGGTCATCAGTTGTGAATGCTTTGGAATTCCCGTATGCCGTAACTTTTATGAAGTCTGCTCTGATATATCCGCTCTTTCCTCCTCCGCTGATCTTGTACCAGCGCGAAGCGGCAGATGTAGAAGTCTTAGATGTGAACACCTCATTTGAAATGGTCACCTTGACACCCTTTTTAAGCATACCGAGTGACTTCGATGAAGTAGTCGCGGATTTTCTGACATTGACCGAATCTGTAGTCACGCCCTTTGATGTAGGGGTTGCTGCACTTGCAGTAAATGCACTTTCTGCTCCTATTCCTGCACCTGCAAACGGCAACACTGCAACAGCTATAACAGCCGAAAGCAGAGCCGCTACAATGCGCCTCATGTAATTAGCAGACGATTTTCTCATTCTCTCTTTAATAGCGTTTAACATTGTGTCATTTTCCCTTCGCTCACATAATTATACTATGAGGCGATTATAAAGGCATTAAAAGGAAGGGAACTACAAAGATATACAAACTGTAATCTTAAGGAATTTAAAGAAAACAATAAAAAAGAGGCTTCGAGTGAGCCTGTTAACTGCTTTCACTCATGCCTCTCAATATTAGTTATCATAATTTATACCGTCCGCCAGCGTCTCGATATTAATGTCTGTACGCCAGATATAGTCAGGATTTCCGGAATTGTTGGCCAGTATTTCAAGGAAACCGTCCTTGTTTACTATTGCATCCTCCACCTCGGAAAGGTCGCATGAAAACGATCCGAGATACATTCCTTCTCTCATATCATACAAGTCGATATAGTTTATGCCGTGCTTGCTTCCGTTCGGAGACAGGCACCTCAGCATTATCCCTCCGTGGCCTCCCACATCCTGAGTAGCCATGCTGCCCGAGTGGCTTACCACGCCTGTGGTATTCGCTACGCTGTAGTCAGCAATGTCATATGATGCCATTACGGTTCTGGAGCTCGTGTATAGTTTCTTTTCTTTTCTGTCATATCCTATTCCCGAGCATCCGTATGAGAAATTCATTGTTCCGTACTCTCCGGTTTCGGGCTTATAGGTTACGGCCCTGCTGCTCCATCCTTTTACGCAGTAGCATGTCTTGTTCTCATCAGCGTATGCAAATCCGTTCGGATGCCCGAGTGCAATCTGCGGTACAGATACTTCTTTTCCGTCACCATCCACATCAAAACTTATGATTCTGTTCGGACTGCCCATTCCGAAGGCAACTATATACTTATCGCCCGTGTATCCGAAGCTTTGCGGCACATCCGCTCCGTCAGCACCGCTTATTACCTTTGCGACTTCGCAGTTGTCTGCACTTAGATGATAAATATTGTATGCCCTTGCTCCGCCAGCCTTGGCAGGATAGGATTCCAGTACGCGCAGTTCAACCACTCCGCTGTCCGACTTGTAGTGAGCGTTTTCCTCCGCTTCAACTAGTATGTCGGTTACTCCCGCTCCCTTTATGACAATTTCACCTGTTTTCTCATTTACTTCCGCCACATCCGTATCAGTCGACTCGTACTTCAGATCCGTCTGTGCGTCCCCTTCAATCTTAAACGGTTTGCTGACCGTAAGTTTGGTAATCTTATCTGCAATTTTCAAAGTCTGTGTCTTCTTTGTAGAGAATGTCTTGGCCTTGGTCAGCTTACCTTTTATGCTTGCGCTGTTCGCCCTCACGGCAATGGCATACGTTGTCCCTTCTTTCAAGTCATCGAACATTACCTCGGCGCCTTTCGTGATTTTCTCTTCCCAGCTGTCATCGACCTTAAGGCCCTTGTCCATTCCGCCCGTGTCATCTCTCTCATCTGTCTTTACATACTCTTTGAAGTACACCTTGTACTCATCGATATTTCTGGCTTCCTTCCACCTGAATGCGAGATAATCGCTGCCGCGACCCATTAGAGTAATAGTGTCTCTTTCGACGGCACCGGGATATGTTATGTAATGATCCCTCAATACAACGACAGCTGTCAAAATCGCAAATGCAAGAATGCCGAGCATTACAAAGAGAACCACACGCTGACGCTTGCGGCTTCTCCTCCTCCGAAGCTTGACAGGGGTCTTCTTTTTTACGTCCTCTTCGCCACCCTTCAGTTTCTTTTTCGGATGCTGCACTTTAGTGCGTTGTAATTCTTCTCGCTCCTGCTCAGACATCTGTCATAAGTACCGTAATAATCTTAAATCAAATCAAAGCCGGTCCTTGCGGACCGGCCGGTCTTACATCTTTCTACTGATCCGCATCGAACGGCAGCAGTGCGACTACTCTGGCTCTCTTGATGGCCTTTGCAACTGCCCTCTGGTGCATTGCACATGTGCCTGTCACTCTTCTCGGGAGAATCTTTCCTCTCTCGGTGATATATTTGCTGAGTGTCTCGGCATCCTTGTAGTCAATTTTCTTATCTTTGTCGGCACAGAACTGGCAGACTTTACGTCTTCTAATACCAGTGTTCATGCGCCTTGGTCTGCTATTTCTTTCCATTTTCGTGCCTTTCCTTTCTAGAATGGAATATCATCCTCGGCTGCCTGGAATGAATCCGGCATATCCTCAAATCCCGGCAAATCATTCTGTGGTGCGCTGAATGCCGTGTCCTGTGTTTCCTGACTGCTCTGAGCATCACTCGCTACGGCCTGTGGCATAGACGGGCTGTCGAATCCGCCTGCAAATGTATTGCGGCTTGCTCCCTGTCCACCCTGACCTCCGCCGAGGAACTCGACTCTGTCGGCAATTATGTCGGTAGTGTACACAGTGACACCTTCTCTGTTCTTGTAGCTTCCGGTCTGGATCCTGCCGAGTACCGCAGCCTGTCTTCCCTTGGACAGATAACGGTCGCAGGTCTCTGCCTGTCTGCCGAACACCGTTACGCGGATAAAGTCCGCACCCTGGTCCTCACCGTTTCTTCTCGGTCTGTCGACAGCGAGAGTAAAACGAGTGACTGCAGTCTGAGTGTTAGGCGTGTAGGAGAGCTCCGGATCTCTTGCAAGTCTTCCAATAAGTACTACGCTATTCATATCCGGTCCTCCCTTCTGCTACTCTTCGTCAGCACTGACGATGATATGTCTCATTACGTTCTCATTGATCCTAAGTCTGCGGTCGAGCTCTTTAGGAAGCTCAGCGTCAGCCTTGAACGGCAGAACTATGTAGTAACCGGTGCTCTTCTTGTTGATGTTATAAGCGAGCTTTCTGTCTCCCCATACATCAGGCTCTCCGGCTTCACCACCCTCGTTATTGATAACAGACTTAACTGTCTCAATAAGTGTGGCTTTCTGCTCTTCGTCCAGGCCAGGATCAAGCACGAATAGAAGTTCATAATCTCTCATCTTGACACCTCCTGTGGTCATAATCGGCGCAGGCTCTCCCTGCGCAGTAGGCATGCGCATCCGAATTGACGCGCCCAAGTATTATACTTCCTTTATTCAGCTATTGCAAGGATTTTAAGATAAATCTTTTCATCATTCTATCTGCCTCTATGCCTGCTTTTTCGAAGTTATTCTCCCGGCCAACTTCATCAGGTCGTTGCACGGATGTGCGAACGGTTTCAGGCTGAATAGTGCAGTCATGGCTGCGGCAATCAGCAAGTAGACGACAAACGCCACCAGCATCGAAAGGCTGGTCCCTCCGAAGGCAAAACCCTTTATTGTCCCTTCCACGCTTGCATCATATGTTCCACCGAACAATACACATAGTTTAGGCAATACCGCCCAATTTCTGAACAGATAACAAAGAGGCCTGTGCCAGAAATACACATTAAGAGTTCGGGCACCTACGACGGTAATAAAGCCCATATCTCTGTTAGGTATCACGGCTATCACCGCAAACGTTATCAGTATGGCCACAGCCCACACCAAAAGCCTTATGGCCCAGCCGCAGACTACCGCATAGTTTCCGAAGAAGTCTGAGAGGAACTCATATGAACGACGACCCGTGAACCACTTACGAAGGCTGTATCCGCCCCAAGGAAGATACTTGCAGGCCAGTGAAGATACAATAATAACGGAGGCTCCTATTTTCTTGAACACATCGCGCTCGATAAACTCGAGAAACTTTTGCATATCCATATAGTATCCGAGCATATATATCGGCAGGAAGTTGATCATGCGCGACAGACAGAAAGCATCCCCGATAATCGGGAAGTAGCCGATTATTGCGCTCAGTGCAAAGGCTGCGCCTATCATTATCTTTGCTTTGGATTTTTTATCCTCTCCGAGGCTTGTCCCGCCGTCTATCTTTCTCAGCAGATAAAAGAGTATCTCATACTCCGCCATAACGAAGAGATACCACGGAATGCCTGGCTCCTCTATCCAATGCCATGTCGGATTCTGCCCCATAAGAGTTCTCGAAAGCTGCAGGAATACCTTTAGGGCGTATCCGCAAAGGAAAAAGCCGAGAACCTTATCCGATCTGAACCTCGTCTCTCCCCTGACACCTGCCGCCGCTGCATCCTCCGTTATATACTGTTTGTGCACCAGTCCGGAAATAAAAATAAAGGCCGGCATGTGGAACATATAGATCCAGAGCGTGACCCAGCGCACCAGATGCGAGTCAGACACATAGTCTGTCGTCATGTGGCCAACTACAACCAGGAATATAAGAAAGGCTTTTACATTATCGAATTTATATATTCTCTGTTTCATCTTATATATACTACATCTCTTAGTGATTGTTCTCAAGGAATATGCGTTATACCAATAAAACAGCCGAGCCCTTTCAGACCCGGCTGCACTTGGTTCAAGTCGATATTACTTGATGGTGACCTTAACTCTATTATGTTTACGTCCTGGGCATATGCTATTTTACCGTAATCTTCAGTTTTTTGAATACTCCGTTCTGAGCGTATGCATAGATGTAACATGTCCCCTTCTTTTTAGCAATAATCTTACCCTTTGCATTGACCGTGGCAATCTTAGGATTGCTCGACTCGTAGCAAACTCCTCTGTGCTTCTTCACGGTCAATTTTTTATTTGCCGGAGTCAGACTTGTCTTGATTGTGATGGATTTACCTTTCTTGATCTTGGTTGCGGTCAATGCCTTGTATGTCCTTATGGCCTTGCCGTTTTTGTTGACTTTTGCCTTTATCGTAACGGCTTTGTTATTACCGACCTTGCCTCCCTTGGTGGCAACGTGAACGACCTTCGATGTCGATACGACATTATTCTTTGAGTTGAGCGCCACTATCATGAATTTATGATAGGTTCCTTTTTTGAGAGTCTTGCTGATCTTAGTAATCTTGCAGCTCTTTCCTGTCACTGTCTTCAACTTCTTAAGCTTGTTATTCTTACCGCAGACATTGCCGTATATGACATACTTCGTGGCCTTGCTGTTCTTAGTCCAGGCAAGAGTGATGCTGGTATTGGTCTGTACGGTAGATTTAAGGATAAGCGGTGAGAACTTGCTCCCCTTAGGACCCTCTTCACTTGTGGAAGATGTAATGGCCTTATTTGCGGCAGCAGCTGATGCACCCTTACCGGTCGGAGTGCCATCCTTAGCCTTCTGATTTGGATTCTCTCCTGCAGCATACTGAAGTTTTGCTATAGACTCTTTCCTGGTAGCTCCGCAAGCTGTGCAGGTGAATGTCTTTACACCGGCAGCAGTGTAGGTAGCCTTGGTTGTTACTACCCCGTTATTCCAGGTATGATTCGCTGTCTCTGTGTGCTGTTCATTTCTTCGACAAACTCTCTTGTGCTGATTATCATCGACTTTCGTCCATGCGCCCCATTCGTGTCCACTTGGATTTATATCTATCTCAGCACCATCATCTGTTTTCTCGCCGCAAACCAAGCAGTATTCGTCTCCTGTGTAGCCCGGCTCTGTGCAGGTAGCATCCTTTTTATCTCTGAGTTCCTTACCGCCGCTATGGTTGCAAGGCTGCCTCGTAATTGTTATTTCCTTTGATGTGTACTCAAAATTATCCTTGTCAGTTCCGGTGTAATGCGCCGTAATTGTCTTGGCCACACCAACCTCAAGATCGGTTCCTATATCGTTATCATCGAAGGACCAATTTGAAGCGTCGGATATAATGCCAGTTGAGACTTGTTTTGTTGTCCAAGGGACATCATAGGAGTCTTGAGGAACAGGAGTCGGCCACTCTGCCTTGTTAACAGTTATGGTCGTTTTTGTTGTGATGCTCTTATAGTTTGTTGCATCATTTGGAGTAAAGAGCACGTCGTATTCAGTAGAATTGCTGTCACTTACGCTCGGTTTAATGCTTCCGTTGTCCCAGCTGAATGAACCCTCCACCAAGCTGGCATCCTCCGCACTATATTGTGCTGAACCGGATAAGCCTGAGTCAGATAATGACTGTCCGTATGTGATTTCTCCTGCACTAACGCTAAGAACATATGGTGCAGCTTTTGTGACTGTTACTTCCACATCAACACCGGCTGTATTGTAGTTGGATTGATTGCTCGGTGTGAATACTGCGGTATATTTGCCTCCCGGAGCATTTTGCTTTGTGTTCGGATCTGCCCAGGACCAAGATCCGACAAGGGACGTTGAGCTCGGTGTCGATGCAACCCCTCCTGTTAATGCTATATCTTCCAGCTTAAGAGAAGGCTTGTAAACATTCACTGTAGCTGACGGGGTATTTGTTACCGACGGTGTTCTCTTCTGCACTTCAACTGTTGTTAATCCTGCATACTCATTGTAGTTTTCGTTATTTGGTACGAATCTCCAATTGAAGCTACGCACGCCTGCATTTAAGACACTCTCCGGATTCTCGAAAACTATACTGCCACTTACTGCAGCGCCCGTCGTTTCAGCTGCAAAGCTTGCATTGTTCAACTGAATCGTCGAGACTTTGTCCTCGTATGTAATTGGATCTGTCGTGATTGACTTATTGTCCTTTATCTTTAAGTTATCCTTCTGGAATGGTTGGAATTGGGTTTGAAATTATAACGTTATAACGTTATAATTATTACAGAGGTCATGTTATGATAGAAAACATCAGATTTAACAAGGTTCTGAAGGAGTCCGGACTCAGCATGTATGCCCTGTCCAAGCGCTCCGGAATACCATACACAACCATAAACGAAATACATAACGGCAAGAACGATATAAATCAGTGCGCTGCATCAACCGTTTGCAGACTTGCCGCTGCACTAAATGTGTCTTCGGATGCCATTCTCAACGACATCTATTATCTGGATGGAGTAAAAGGCAAATACAAAGGCATCGAGTATATCTGGCGCAGTCGCAGCAACAGCACATTGACATTTGACTACAACGGAAATCCCGTAACAATTGACACGGGAGATTTCTACAATATTCCTTCCAGGATTGAATACTACAACATAATTGCAGGCTGGATGATAAAGGAGTACATTGAACACAAACAGTGGGAAGAAGACGTAAAGCAAATCATGAAAGGACTGGTTCGATAATGAAAGACAGATACATTCTGATGCACAAGAACACTCCATGCGGGGTCTTGTCGATAGACCGAGACAGTGGTGCACTGGAAGAATTCAAATTAACAGAAAAGGAATACGGTCCTTTTCTGGGTAACGCCGATGAGCGCCTTATGAAAATATGGTGGAAGCATCGAGCGGTGCCGGGAAACAGGAAGGATATTGTTGAAGCTATTCGAAATGCCGCTTGTGAAACTAACGAAGAGTACCTTGCAAAGAATCTCGCACTAAGCCTGACAGATACTTACTGGATTTGTCCGGCCGGCATGGATCTGGCGTGGGATGATGTCAAATTATACGGTAAGAAATATGCAAGCGACGATTACTTGATTTATCAGGGCGGTAGCTCATATGATCCTAATGCTTCTCTGGGCGGAGAGATGGACAAGTACTGGGATATAAGCGGAGAAGTTCCATTCCTGATCAAGAAGGCGTATCAGTACAACGGTCAGCAAAGCGTAAACGAGGCGTTTGCCACACATTTGCATAAATTACAGGAAACAAGTATTGCGTTTGCCGAATATGCGGTTTCAAGCTCCGATGACGGAGCGGCGCTTTCATCTTGCATGTCATTTACCTCGGAAAAAATCGAGTTTGTTTCTGCCTATGAATTGCTGCGCTCTTCAAAGAAAAAGACAGATTTGTCTAATTTTGGCCATTATCTTGATGTATGTGAAAAACATGGTTTAGACAGAGCAGTCATGCAAAAGGCGATGGATTATCTCATACTAAGTGACTTCGCCATAACTAATGTTGATGAACATCCGGGTAATTTCGGAGTTTTGCGGGATACTGAAACTATGGAGTTGATAGGGCCCGCTCCTATTTTTGATTCAGGAAACAGCATGTTTTTTAACTGTCCGACAAGAGACCGTGCTCTGACGCGTATTGAACTCCTGGAAATGAACATAAACTCGATAAATAAAAAAGAGGAAGACATGCTGCATCATGTGGCAGACGTGTCTGTCCTCGATTATGACAAACTGCCATCTCACAATGATGTGGTTGAATTCTACTCTGCGCATGGCATCACCGAAGAGCGTTCGATCTTCATAGCTGCCGGTTACTGCAACAAGCTGTCCCTGCTGCAAGACTTCCAATCCGGAATCAAAGTCTCCTTATACCACGAGAAGCAGCCCTAGAACTCCCTTCATCAATGTATATCAATGAGTGATTCTATTAAGAAATGCTTTTACATTATCGAATTTGTAGATTCTCTGTTTCATTTATATCTTCGATCTCTTCAGGAGGAAGAGAGCAAGCAGGTACAGAAGTATCAGTGCCGCCAAAAGTGCTGTCATCTTATCCGGAATGTAGAAATTCGAAGGGAACCATCCCTTCTCTATGTCCTCTGTCGTCAGCAGTTTTCCGGTCTGGAGTTCCTTTCCGTCCTCATATACCGTATATGTACCGGCTTCCATCCCCGCCTTTATCGGTGCCTTTAGCTTGTCCCTGTGCAGTTTAACCTTAATCCCGCTTTTTTTATGGCCCTTCGGATATGCATAGATAGTCTCCGAGGCGCAAAGCGTGGTCTCGGTAATCTTTCCCCCTTTGACCTTCGCTCCGCAGATTTCCTTACCCTTTTCAGTCACCATATATCCCGGCGTGAGGTCCTGGCTGACGGCAATGAGTTCATTGACATCATTCTTTCTTTTCGGCGTCCTGAGAACAACTGCAACACCTTCCAGATTGCCCTTTTTAAACCTTACAGCCAAAGATGTATCTTTGCTGGTCCAGCCGCCTGTCTTACCGCCCACCAGATAATCTATCTTTTTCCCGCTGAGAGTGTGGCTCTCGAAAACCCTGGTCTCGGTCATATTAGTGGCTTCGGCCGTATACTCTTCCGTCATCGCTATTTCTCTGAGCTTTTCGTTTTCAAAGCATTTGGCAGTTATGATCGCAAAATCATGGGCTGTGGTGTAATGCTCTTCATTCTTCCAACCGTTCGCATTCACGAAATGAGTGTTTTCGCAGCCCCAGTCTTTGGCTTGCTCATTCATAAGATCGGCAAACTTCTCCTCGCTCCCCGATACCGCCTCCGCCAGAGCTGTGGCCGCATCGTTTCCTGACTCGAGCATCGCACCGTAAAGGAGGTCCTTTACGCTGATTTCCTCTCCTTCTTTGAGCCAAATGGTGGTTCCGTCCTCAAGAGGCGTCGCGGCGTATTCCGAGACCGTCACCGTCTTATCCATATCCAAGTTTTCAAGTGCCAGGTAGCAGGTCAGGATCTTGGTGATGCTGTACGGATCTATCTTCTCATCGGCATTCTTCTGATATACCGGCTCTTCCATATTTACACAGTAAAGCTCCGCGCCTTCTGCCTTAAGCTCAGGCGCCTTTGCATTCGGATCGCCTGTTTCCTTCATGGAAGATTTGTCAAATCCCGCAATACTTCCCTTAGGGAAGACAGACGCCAGTATAGCAGCAAACAAGAGCAGAAACAGAACTGCTCTTATCCTCTTGTATCTATTGCTTAGTTTTTTCTTTTTCGCTTTTATTTCAGCACTCATTTACACCTTTTTTACTCTGTTCTATATTAGTGATTCTATGAAATCCGCCAATTTGCCGGTGCAGTAGTTTTCTTCACCCGCGGCACCCGTATCTATGTCTATATACCTTTCTCTGAATGCCTTTAACCTATCCATATCGTACGGCTTATCCAAAGCAGCCGCCAGCTCATGCGGATCTTTGAATACATAAGGAGATATAGGCTCATCATCGAAATCCGTATTCAGGCCTGTTCCGGCTCTGTATTCATCTATGTCATATGTATATAGGTATAAAGGCTTGTCTGCAAGTGTTGATTCTACCACAAGAGATGAATAATCGCTGATTATAATATCTGCGACTGACAGCCAGTCAAAGGATTTGAAGTCGTCATCAAATATGGCTTTCGGAAACTCTTCGGATATGTCGCTGCCTCGATAAACAGGATGGAGTTTTACGACGAGTTTGTACTTCTCTTCGTCTATTGCCGCTGCCAGAGCCGCAGTGTCTCTGCTGACATCAGCATTCCTTCTGAAGGTCGGAACGTACAAAACTATCCTCTTTCCTCTTTCTTTCAGCTCAGGGTACTTCGCAAATATCTCTGACCTTACCTCGTCTCGCCTGATGCCACTTGAAACACTCTTTATATAATCTATCCTCGGCAAACCGGCTTTGGTCACTTTGTTTCGAGACGTTTTGAAAGCTTCACAGAAATGCTCGGCCGTTATATCACTCGCGCTTATTATGTAATCGTATCCGCTGTGCATCTTCATCAGCTTTGCGGTTTTCTCGCTGCTGCCGTCTCTCATACCGACTGTCTGCCAGCCAAATTTCTTGATTGCAGCCAGAGCGTGCCACATCTGAATAATCTTTGTCCCCTTTCCGTGCGGAATCATGCTGGCAGGTATGCAGTATGTGTCCAGCACTACTACATCCGAGCGGAGTATCGCAGCCTCCTGCCTGATTACGTGGCCTATGTATCCCAATGATTTTATTGATTTATCCTTAGTAAGAAGCTTGCAAAGAGTCTGCACTTTAAGACCTCGCCGCAGGAGCTCTTCCTCCAGCATCCTCACATCAATAGTCTTCTCGTTGCTCTCGCGACTTATAATCGCAACTCTTCCTTTTTTCCTTTTCATATTGTTTATTATACCCTATGCGGCTTCATCGAGTGCGTCATCTGAAGTTTTTGTCTTTATTACTGCCGGACTCTCGGTTTCTTTGCCATAGTATTCAGGGCCTATAAGGTCTTTATCAATTCCGCCTTTATACGGATTCGCTTCTCCCGCGGCTCCGAGGACATGGCGTCCGTCTGCATCATATCTTGTTATCTCGATTCTGTCCTTATATACTTCGCAAACCGTAGCAGTCAGTGTCTCATCCGCGGCCCTGTATGATGTTCCGTCATAGTCTGATGCTGAGCAGTTCATGTAGTAGCCCGTATATCCCGCATTCATGTAAGTGAAGTTCAGTTCCTTTTCTTCGAACTCGTCTGTTGTCACATCTCCTTCATGGAATACAGGAATCAGGATGCTGTCCCCGACCGCCTTATACGCAGCAGCGCCGCCCATGTAGCAGTCCCAGCCTTTATTATGATTGTGCCCGTGCACATATACTATATCCAGAGACTTTGCTGCATCATTTACAACATCGAATATCAGTGACGAGTATAAATTGTCACCTGTTGAATGTCTCGAGGATGTTCTTGCGCTGTAATGAAGAGGCACATGACCTGCTATGAACAGCGGTCTGTTCTCTCCTTTGGCAATCAAATCATCAAAGCAAACTTCCATTTCCTCCGCCGATCTTTTTACCTTGTCATAGCTGCCGCTCGTCTTTCCCTGACTCCACGGGAAGTCTTCCTCAGTGTTCAGGACGTATATCAGGTAATTGTCATACTCATGCAGCCCGCTCAATGAGATCTGTTCTCCCATAGCGTCGTGATTGCCCTGCACGAATATCATGTTTTTACTTTGGATCTGGGGTGCCTTATCTCTTATAACTTCCTTTATCTCACTGATTGAAGCATCCGGACTCAACTGATGATTGTATAAATTGCCTTCGTTCGTAAAATCTCCGCAGATTACGATCCCGTCCGGATCCTTTCCGTCCGAAACGGCAGATGCAAGGAGTGCCGACAGAGTGTCTTTAGGCGCATCAAAGCCGTCTTCGGGCTGGTAATCCGATGCAAAGAAAATCGTGCTGTGATCGCTTACCTTGTACGGTCTGTACTTCCTTTCAAGTTCAAGAGCCAGAAGCGTGTCATTGGTAAAGTACGCATCAACACCTATGTCTATGGCATTCATGATTTCAGACTCAGTGTCCAAAGTCCAGCCGACAAACTTCTTCCCTCTGTCATGCGCTTCGTTGCAGTTTATTTTGTTAACAAACTGCACCCTTGCACCGACCATGTCCACATTTTCACCGTCCAAAGCCTGCTGAAGTGCCTCATCCGTCTTAACTACCAGCAGCTTTGGCATTTCAGGATATATCTCTTCGAGTTTATCCAATACATTCACTTCCAGCGACTGAACTATAATACGATCCGCCATTTCATGCTCATCGACTACCTTTCTGAAAGCGTCTGTTGTCGCATCATCACCGCTCTTGAGCTCTATTAAATACTTCACGCTCTTTCCGTAGCGTTCAAATACTTCACTAAGCTTTAAGATGTGACCGCCTGCATATGTTTCCAGTGCATCGATTTCCTCATCAGACATAGATGAATATGCCCTTCCGTCTCCCGTCATATCTGCGGCAGTCAGTTCATGTGAAACGTACAGAGTGCCGTCTTTGGAAATAACTATGTCCTGCTCTATGTTATGAGAACCCGCCTCTATAGCGGCGTCGTAGGCTTCAAAGGAGTGTTCATTAGGGCCTGCGCTTCCGCGATGTGAGTACACACGGTCTGCTGTTATCCATTTTCCTATCGCTTCTGTCGTAGTCGAGCCTGCTATATCCGACACTGTATCAATTCCCGCACCGACTGCGTCACGCAGGGCTTTCGAGCTTTCATCACCCAATCTATGCCTTGCTCTCTGGCTTCTTCCTTCAACCAAAAGCAGCCATGCCCCCGCCAGGAGGCACAGCAGAAGCAGCAATATTATTATCAGTATTGTCTTTCCTTTTCGACTCATATACAGATTTGTTTTTTACCGATCAATCCATCACTTCTTACCGCAGCATTTCTTATACTTTCTACCGCTTCCGCACGGGCACAAATCATTTCGTCCGATCTTTTGCTGCTTTTCTTCTCTCAGCATATCCTCTACGCGCTCCTGATCCACATTTATACCCATCTCACTAAGCTCTGCCTGAGCCTCTTTAAGAATTGCAGCCGCCTCGGGACCTCTCGGAGTTATCACAGTGTCCTTCAACGACTTAGGAATCCCTCCCATTGTCAATGCCAGGTCGTTTGCCGTATAACCTCTGTTAAGCATCAGATGACTATGATTGTGCATATTTATATATACTCGCGCAAACTCCTCGAAGTCCTTGTCGCTTGCAAATACAACCTCACCATCAGAATCCGCACTCAGATTGCTCAAGCCGTCGAGCACAGTCTGCATCCGCTCATTGTTACTGATTTGATGATAAATCTCCATTACTTTGAGTTCTGCCTGCTTCTGACTGCAGTTAAAAGTTTTTATCAGAAACTTTAACATCGCCTGGTGCGAAGGAGAACTCAGTATGCAACCCTTGTCGTAAAACTCCTCAATTTCCTTGCGACTCGGTATATAGTAAGGTTTGTCCCTCTGCAGTGTCCCCTCCAGATATTTGTAGTAATCGTCTTCTTCATAACCTCTCAGTACGATTCTGTCGCCTATCTCAATCATATCGTTATAAAGATCCGGAGTGGTGCGGAAAATATCCTTGAGTTCCTCCATGTCAGTTTTCTTGAACTTGCGGGCAAACAGTTGTGCAAGGACATCCCAGCTCATCACACCGTAATATATCCGTGCTATGTCTATGCACTTGTACATCCAGACTCTCTTCTGCCTCTCCACCTCAAGTTCGTGAGACCACTTATCTTCATATACTTTTCGTATCAGTTCAGGCACTATCAGACGCTCGTCCTTAAGCGGGAATGCCAGAAGCATGTATGTGAGGTCTTCCCCGATCATTTCTTCATCATCGGTTTCCGGGAATCTCCCTTTACTGCTCTTGGCAATGAGATCGAAAAGCTCAATTTCTTTATCTTCCAAATGAATCAATCTGTCTACGATGCTTTTTTCGGAGAAAAGCTGGCTGTATATTACATTTGTAATAGCCTTCTTGCCTTTACCTGAAGGAATATTGAGTTTAAATTCCTTTGCTATAAATTCTAAATCTTTTTTATCAAGCAAGTTGATAAAATCTATTACCTTGGGCTCGGGGCGATTCTCCAAAGCTTTATTCAGAATTCTTCCGATCATATCGTCTTCAGTAGTGCCGAGATGCATCGCTTTCATCATCGCTGCAGAAGTGTATGTGGCAAATGTTTCTCCGTATTTTTCGAGCATAAGATTATCCAAGCAGTGCGCTAATCTGTTATCGGTCGGAGGCCGCCCTCCTCCTATCGCCTTCTCCCATTCCTCCAACAGAGGCACTATATCTTCATCATCGTACAGCGGCAGCATCGCGTTATGCAGACCTTCCGCACCTCTTGTCTGCGCTCCCTTCCTTATGGCATCTTCGGAAGTTGCGGGGTTTTCTGCGACCTGCATTATCGTGCCGTTGCCGAAGTCCGCCTCCATATCCTTCGCGTAATTAAAAGGATGACTGCACACGATTTTCACATCAAAAACTCCGGTTGGCAGATTTCCGTCCTCTTCGCACCATGCCTCTTCATTTGCTATCGCCCTGCTCACCTTTATTACCTTCGGCGCGTTGAACTCCGGATACTCCGCCGCATCCTTTTCGACCTCTATCGTAAGATCAAAATCCCTGCCGCTGTATTGGCTGATTTTAAATCCTTCTTTGAAGAACATGTCAATGTATGTTTTCCTTGCGTCATATACATCGTAGAATGAATTTTCATACTCAGGATTTCCATCTTCAAATTCCTCTATACGAATCGTCCTGTCTCGGGTTTCGTATTCGAAGTAAGCGGACAAATTGTATATCTCATCATGGATATATCCAAGTAACACATATAGCTGCGAGAATGTAATGCCGGACGGTACCAGCGTTCTGTACCACCTCGGTGGAGTCTCATTTTTTTCTATTGTTTTGATCTGATAATACTTCATGCCTAATACCTCCCCGCAAACTCTCCAAACCACGGGAGCGCAAATTCCAAATGACCGTTTGAGGGGCTCATCACCACGCCGGCCTTTATCAGTCTGTTTCTGTATGGATTGAATTGATCGCTTGTATAATTCAGCTTGCTTCTGACATCCATGACATCTCCCGTTTGTGAGTCGGCCAGCGCTTTAACCATGTCGCGATCCTTTGGCGAGAGCTCCGACCATATTTTCGTATATGCGAATTCATACAGGTATTCTCTGGCATCACGAAGTGCTTTTTCTTCGTCTTTCGGATTCTCCCATGTGAAATACCCTATTGTCTGGAATGCGAACGAGTATCCCTTCGTCAATGCAGCAAGCCTTACCGCCTTAGGCAAGTCAACTTTTAGTGTTTCGAAATAGTTCGCTGTAATTGCATCTATATTAAGTGGACTCAGAATCGTACGCGGAGCCCTTTCAAGGAAAGTCATTCCCTCCGCATTTCTCAGTCCGTCTATATTCTTGTACAGCCCGGTCATCAGAAGAAATACCGGGAGATCTTCTCGGAGAAGAATCTGGTAAGCACTTGCAAAAATCTTCATTTCTTTGGAATTTGTCGCTTCGTCTATGGTTATCAAGATCCTTTTGTTATGTTTTTTCAGGCTTCGAAGCATTTTGACCAGAGCTTCCTCGACATCATATATCGGATCTCCACCTTTTATATCAACTCCCAGTCCGAACGCCGAAAGATTGATTTCTGCATCTCTGAATATACGGCTCAGCGTGTTATTGCTGTCCAGTTTAGCGACAAGGCTGTTAAGCATATCTCTCTGCGGATTGAGATTTATAACCTCCCAATCGCCTCTTTCATTTAGCCTGTTGGCAATCTGAGTAATAAAAACCGTCTTGCCGCATCCTCTGATACCCGTAATGAGATTCAGATAATTTGAAGGTCTCTCCTGTGTAAACTCGGATATTATTCTTTCCGCCTGTGCGGTTCGCTCGATTATTTCAAGCGGTCTCTGCCCGAAGACAAGTGTATATGGATTAGACATATGCATCCTTTCATTTTTACTGCTCAAAATATTTTTACTGTTTTTTTACTGTCTAAAATATTTTTACTGTTTTTTTACTGTCATGTCAAGTCGCGATACAGGAAAGACATGCTTGTCTGCACTTGCGCGTCTGCAAGAAAAAGCCTGCCCAGCTTACTTGTAAAATACACAAATATTGAATATACTGAAACACGGGTTAAGGACTAAGATTTTAGCATATAGGAAGGTATCCTTTTGTACACGATAATCGATAATCTCAATCAGGCCGCAGAGCTTCACCCTGATAAGCCGGCATATATAAACAAAGATAAATCGCTCACTTTCGCTGAGCTTCTTTTGATGGCCAAGTCAGCGGCGACTAAAATTACGGAAAACGAAAGGCCGGGCCGCCCTGTTGCAATTCTGGCATCCAGGTCTTTTCTGACACCGGCATGCTTTTTGGGAACTGCGATGGCGGGCTGTTTTTACGCTCCGATGGACCCTACTGCTCCGGACGCCAGGCTCCGCCAAATACTCGATGTTATCAAGGCGGACGTCTTGCTCGCAGACAAGGATCATCTTGAGCAGGCCGAGTCCCTGGGTTTTAACGGACGAATAATTCTGATGGAAGATGTAGTGGCAACTTCGGCCGATGAGGATGCAATTGAGCGTGCCATGTCCACCATAACGGAGGATTCCCCTATTTACGTCCTCTTCACATCGGGCTCCACAGGAAAGCCAAAGGGAGTTCTGACTTCACATCACTCCATGCTTTGCTATTTGGACGGGCTAAACGATGTAATAGGACTCAATGAAAGCGACATTATAGGCAATCAAGCGCCATTCGACTATATAGCGGCGATCCGAGATCTGTATCTCCCGCTCATCACGGGTGCGACAACAGTTATGCTCGATCCGAGCGAGTTTGCCATGCCTGTGCAGTTGATTGAGAGGCTTGCCGATGCAGGCGCCACAACGCTGTGTTGGAGCTCGACGGGTCTCGAAATACCTGCCAAGCTCGGTGCATTCGATGTGGATGAAAACGGTAAGATGGGCGCATCGAGTTTGCCTCCACTCAGACGCGTGGTTTATTCGGGCTCGGTCATATCCAACCCTCTGCTTCGCAAATGGCAGGATGCGTTCCCGAATACCGTATTTATTAATCAATACGGTCCGACAGAGGCCACCGGTTCATGTTCATATTATGTGATAGACCACCCTGTGGATGCAGATGAGAATATCTCGATAGGCAGACCTTACAAGCATTATCAGATGCTCCTGCTCGATGCGGATGACAAGGAGCCTGCTCTCGGAGATACCGGTGAGATTTGCATCAGGGGACCGGCACTTGCGCTCGGATACTACGACGCACCGGAGCAGACAGAGGCCGCCTTCGTGGATAATCCTCTCGAGACACATTACAGAGAAAGGATATACAGGACCGGAGACATAGGCCGAATGGATGAGGAAGGCAATTATTACTTCCTCGGCAGAAAGGACAGGCAGTTCAAACACCTCGGCCACCGAATAGAGCCCGAGGAGATTGAACAAAAGTCTATGCTTATTGACGGACTTAACGACTGCATGTGTGTTTATAACGAGGGAGCCAAGACCATATTCCTGTTCTATACGGGCAGCGCTTCAAGCAGAGATATAGCACTGACGCTGCGAAGTGAACTTCCTTCTTATATGGTCCCTCGCAAATTAGTCAATTTGGAAGAGATGCCGCGCCTTCCTAACGGTAAGATAGACAGAAAGGCTGTTGAGGCACTGGCATTAAAATAATAAAGGAGAACCTTATGGATCAATTATTGGAAATCTTGGAAAATATGAGGCCGGATATTGATTTCAAAAACGAAAAACATCTGGTCACGGACAGATTGCTCGAATCCTTCGACATCATCAGTTTGGTTACTGAAATAGGTGATGAATTCGATGTTAAGGTAAAGCCTGCAGATCTCGTACCTGAGAACTTTGACTCAGTAGAGGCTATGTGGGCCATGATAGAGCGCCTGCAAGACGATGACTTTTAATCCGGAATCATTGCAAATAGAAATCCCCGCTTATGTTTTCAGCGGAGAAGAATTCAGAAAGAGGGCTAAGCAGACAGTTGAAGTCCTGGGTCCTGACGTAAAGATTTGCTATTCAATCAAGGCAAATCCTTATTTGCTTGCCATGCTGCCTGATGAGTTTTCGGCAGTCGAGGTATGCAGTCCGGGAGAACTTAGGATTTGCAAGGAGCTAAGAGTCGATCCTGCCATGATTATCTATTCGGGTCTTAATAAGGGCATCGAGGATATAGGTATGGCACTTGACTACGGTGCAGGCGTGCTGACAGCAGAGAGTATGCTCCATCTTGAGATGATAAATTCCGCCGCAAAGGAACGCGGCATCAAAGCTAAGGTGCTGGTCAGAGCATCGGCAGGCAGCCAGTTCGGCATAGACCGAAAGTCACTGCCTAGCATACTCAAGGGACATGATAAGTATCCTGCCATTGAATTTGTCGGCATACATTTCTTCACCGGCACGCAAAAACACAAGGCCAAGGAGATAATTAAGGAATTAAACTTCCTTGAAAGATACATTGGAGAGCTCAGAGACGAGTCCGGTCTCGATCTCCCTCGCATAGAATACGGCACGGGCCTTCCCGCCTATATGTTCCGTGATAATGATATACAGTCAGAAGAGGAAGCGATGAAAGCTGAGATGGACATGCTGGCTGAGGTCGCACCGAACCTCAGAGAGCTCGCTTCCCATGCTGAACTTACCATTGAGATGGGAAGATTCTTTGCGGCATCCTGTGGACACTATTTCACAAAAGTGGTCGACACCAAGAGAAATGACGATATTAACTATGCTGTCATAGACGGTGGTTCTCACCAGCTGCGCTACTTCGGACAGATGCAGGGTATGCAGATACCTTTCATGGATCTTCTGAAAAGCAAGAGTTCTGAGGACGCTTCACAGTCTTCGGATGACAGTCATGTCGATGAGGGATGGACCATCTGCGGCAGCCTGTGTACCACCGCAGATGTAATTGCCAGAAATGCAGAGTTCGGAAGATCAATCAGCATCGGTGATATGCTGGTATTCCACCAAGCCGGTGCATACTCTCTTTACGAGTGCATGTCATTTTTCTTGAGCAGAGACCTTCCGAGCATTTACTTATTGAGTGCGGATGGTTCTCTGAAGCCTGCCAGAGGCAGAATCGAATCAGACATATTTAACAGACCGGAGGGGCTTGTTTAATGGCTATAACATCACTCCCCTTTGCTCTCTTTGTCATAATTACGGCTATAATCTACTTCGCTTTTCCTTGGAAGAATTACCGCTGGGCCATTCTCCTGATTGCGAGTAGCTTTTTTTATGTATATAACAGTTTTCAATACAGCGCTTTCATTCTTATCAGCATCATTACAATCTACCTTGCGGCTTGCAAGATTGATTCGATCAACGCTGACACAAAGGCCTTCCTCAAAACCAAAAAAGAAGAATGGTCAAGGGAAGAGAGGAAGGCGTATAAGGAGAAGTCCGACGGCAAACGTAAGGCAGTGCTGGCAGCGACGCTATTACTTAACTTCGGAATACTCTTTCTTCTGAAGTATTTCAATTTCCTTTCGGGTAGCATAGCATCCATGATGGGAACTCCTGCCGAAAGCGCACCTCAGATACATCTTCTACTGCCGCTCGGCATATCTTTCTATACATTTATATCCACGGGATATCTGATTGATGTGTACAGGGAGACAGTAACCCCTGAGAAAAACATCTTTAAGTTTGCGCTCTTTGTCTCCTTCTTCCCTCAGATAATACAGGGTCCAATAAGTTCTTATGCCAAGCTGCACGATCAGCTCATAGCCCCACACGATTTATCCTGGCTTAATTTCAAGCAGGGAATAATGAACATATTCTGGGGACTCTTTAAAAAGCTGGTAGTGGCAGACACGGCTTGGATAGCTATAAAAGCATATTATGCCAACGGCGGCATATACGGTACGGAAGAATTCAAAGCCTACGGCGGTACCATGGTGCTGTTCATCAGTTTGCTCTATGCCCTTCAGCTATATGCAGACTTCTCGGGAGGCATAGATATCTCAAGGGGAATCTGCCGCATACTGGGAATAGATCTTGAAGTTAACTTCCGTCAGCCGTACTTCTCCAAATCTATCGGAGAGTACTGGAGACGCTGGCACATCACCTTGGGTGCTTGGATGAAAAACTATGTTTTCTATCCTATAGCCATGTCAGGATTTTCCGCAAAGGTCAGCAAGGGAATCGCTTCATCCAAGTTCGGAAAGACTGCCGTCGGCAAACACATATCCAAAGTCCTTATGACAGCCGTGGCATCCTTTATCGTATTCCTCTTGGTCGGCATATGGCACGGAGCCAACAGCAAATACATAGGCTTCGGTGTATGGAACGGATTTATCATAATGCTGTCTGCCATGCTCGGACCGGTATATGAAAAAACGAGAAACACACTGCACATTAAGGAAAACGCCGCCTGGTGGCAATTATTCCAAATGATAAGAACATTTATCATCGTGCTGATTGGATACATCTTCGACATAGCAGACAATTTCACGAATGCAATTCAGATGATGCAGGTAATACTCTTTGATCAAAACAAGGCACTCTTTATGGAGCAGCTCAAATCACTCGGTCTCAGAAAGATCCACTATCTTGCCATCATCTTCGGAGCCCTGCTCATGCTGTACATAAGCATACGTTTGGAGAAGACATCTCTGGATACCCCGGGGGAGCTCCTGGAAAAGCGCTGCGGACTTATTCAGTGGCTGGCACTTTTAGCTCTGATTATGTCAATCTTGCTTCTCGGCACATACGGACCTGCATATGAAGCTGCTGAATTTATTTACAAGGGATTTTAGAGGATTGCAAAGATAAATGGATAAGGCAAAATCAAAGACAATCGAATACTTAAAGAGATTCATCGCAATTGCTTCGATGCTTATTTGCCTTGCAATTCCGATGTATTATCTGCAGTATTATCTCAGCATCCCTACAAACTCCAGTCTGACCAGAGTAATTCAATTCAAAAAGGAACCTGCAGACAGCATCGATGTCATTATGCTCGGATCAAGCCCTACCTACTCAGGCTTTTCATCCGCTTATGCATACAAAAAATTCGGCTTCACTTCATATCCTTATGCGGTGATGGGCGCATATTGCAACATGTGGAAACCGGCAATGCAAAATATACTTCTCAGGCAAAAACCTAAGCTCGTAGTTGTTGATGTCTTTGGCGGAGGATATGACCTTGAGACAGGCGAAAACCGAAATCACGCACTGTATCTTATGTCCATCGCTATGCCGTATTCTCTGCAGAAATTACAGATGGCAGAAGAAGCAAGCAAACACATGGACACAGGTGATCCTGTCAGCCTGGCATTTCCTTTCGTGAGATATCACTCGAACTATGCAACTAACTTCAAGAAGATAGATGAAAGACTGGCGATAGAAAACTACGGGCCGTCTCCTTTGAAAGGCATCGAGATTATGACCAGGGCCAGAAAATTAAAGCCACTGAGAGAGGAATGCTTTACATCGGATACGGAGCCACTTGATAAAAAGACAGAAAAACTGATTACAGACTTTATCGAATACTGCAGGAGTCAGAATGTAGACATGCTCTTCATAAAGTATCCTTGCAGGCTGACATATGAGGAGGACTTCATGGCCAATTTGCGCCAGAACAGTGTCCTGGAAATTGCCGAAAGAGAAGGATGTATGACTCTCGATTTAGAAAGGGCTTTCGACAGCACGGGTCTTGACTTAAAAACTGATTTTTATAACAGGTCTCATACCAACCACAGAGGTCAGAAAAAGCTGACGGAGCTGATAGGAACTGTCATACAAGAAAAGAAGGGCATAGGTCCTTCCGAACTTGATGACTCCGCCAAAGCAAACTGGGATAAAGCAGCCGTGTATTATGATGCTCTCTGCGAAATATCTGAGGATATGATCTCATCGGGAGATGTCGAGTTCCTCACCGATTCTCCTGAACTTGTGGAAAAAATAGAACAGCATTTGCAAAACAGCAAATAAAAACAAATCCCTTTTGTCGGATATCTTCCGGCAAAAGGGATTCTTATTATACCTTCGTTGAGGATCAGTCTCTATGTTTTATTACATAGCAACCGGCTCTGTTGGAACTGTCGGTTGTTGATCCCATCAAGTCCAAATCCATATCTGCTATGCGCACTATTCTTTCAGGTTCGTGTTCCTGAATATAATTGAACTTCTCCAAATCCTCCTGATTGAATATAAAGACGCTTTCAACGGCGAACGGCTCGCACACAGGCGTAAAGTCAGGTTCTTCTCCGCATGCGATTTGAATGACCATTCTGACAAAGTCATATCCGGTGGAGTACATTACCAGGTCGCTGCCTATGCAGTCACCACCCATTCTTCCTCCGATTTCAATTATCTTTATATTGCCTTCGTCATCGATTTTTATTTCAGAATGAGATGCCCCGTTCTTTATCTCAAGCGTATCGAGCGCATGCTCTACAACCTTCTTAATTTTTTCAGTTAACTCCGCTGAGATCGGCGCAGGCTCGAGATGGCCTGTCTCTATAAAGTTCGGTGCGCCTGTCGTAAATTTCTTAGTAACGGCCAGGAATTGGTGCTTTCCTTTGTAGGAAACGTATTCAACGCTGTACTCATCGCCTTCTGCAAATTCCTCTAGCAGAACCTTTTTCTCTAGGCTTTGTTCACGCGCTCCCTTATATGCTTCCTTCGCTTCCTCAGCATTATAGACTTTGTAAATGCCCCGGCTTCCGCTGCGATCTGTCGGTTTTACGATAGCAGGAAAAGTAATGCCCAGGCTATCAATATCCGTATTCTCATCTATTAAAAAACTCTTCGGACTCGGATCGCCGTTTTCCTCGAAAGCAATTCTCATCAGATGTTTGTTGGTACTCTTTTCCGTGCTCTCTATGCTGTTTCCTGTCAGTACGAGTTTATCCGCCACATAATTTACCGTTACGGCGGCGAGATCTGATGCGATGCTGCATATGCCGTCAATTCCGATCTCCCTACATTTATCCAGGATCTCTTCCTTATCGATTATACTGATTGGATAGAAATAGTCCGCAGCCTTCTCACCGATATCACCTGCAGACCACGCAAAGACATGGGTGGTATAACCCATCTCCTTAGCTCGCTCTATTAACGGTAGTTGAAGAAAGCTCGCCCCTATTATTGCAATGTTTCTTTTTGAATCGCTATGCAAGTCTTTTCCCCCGCATCTTATGTTGTATATACCAGAATTCCCGCAATGATTACAAGGTTCCCTATTAATTGTCTTTTCGTAAACTTCTCTTTGAGCAGCAAATATGAGAATATCATAACGTTTACATAACTGAAGGCATCAATGATTGAGGCGTACTTTATTTCCACCTCGGTATAGGCGTAGGTATTTACCATTAAAACCGCAAACACAATGCCGTACGCCAGGATTACTCTCCAGTTAAGATATTCATATATCCAGCTTTTGTACTCCTTCTGAGCACTCATTTTCATCAGCACCTGAGAAAGCGCCGTGAAAAAAGTTGTTGCAAAGAGGATCAGCATATACGGATGCATTATGCCACCTCCTCTTCCTGCTCTGCATCACCGGTCGAAACCAAAATGACGCCCGTCATTACTATCAGCATGCCGAGAATGTTTCTCGGAGTTATTACTTCCGAGAATATCACCGAAGCCCATATCTGGCTCCATACCAGATACATGGCCCTGTTGGCATATGCGGTGTGCAGTTCAAAATGCTTTATTATCTTCTGCCAGCAAAATGCATAGAAGAGGCAGACAAACAGCATCAGAGCCAAGAATACATATATCTTAATACTGTGCATCCCCTCTGCTTTGTATGTATTGGCTGCAAGCTTGCCGAATATCTCGGTCATGGAGAAGAGCAGTATGCAAAGATGAAGATATATGAAATACTTGGCCTTCTTCATCTCTACTTCGCTTCTCCGCCTTTCTCTATAGGCTCTTCTATATTATCCGACTCGCGGATAATATATTGCGGCGTATTGTTCAGTATCAAAATCGCTTTTCCGAGATACTCACCGACTACTCCCAGCACCATCAGTACGGCTGCGAAGAGCAGTGTCATTATACATAATGTGGACGCCCATCCTACAGGCAGGGCCGGATCGGTAAGTTTCTTATATATGAGCCAAACGGTAAGAATCAGGCCGAGCATGGCTGATACCGAACCCATCACAAAGGAAACTCTGAGCGGCATTACAGAGTAGTTCCAATATGCAAGCCATAGTCTGATGAGCTTGCGAAGGGTATATCCGGATTTTCCGGACTCTCTCTTATAATGTTCCACTTCAACATTTCCGAAGTTGTGGGTCACCTGATAGAAGATTGCATCCAGCATAGGATTGTAGCTATCGTACTTAATAACTTCATCCTTTACCTTGTCCGTAAGTATCCAGAAATTGGACTCCACGATATCCTTAGGCATGTCGAGCATGGCACGTGAAGTCATTATATTAAACGAAGTGGAAAGCTTTTTAAAGAATCCGTTCTTGGACTGAGGATAGCGACCGTAAACAATGTCGTAGCCCTCCTCTATCTTATGGATGAGTTTGAATACCTGAGACGGATGTGTCTGCATATCGTCATCCATGCCCATCACATAATCACCCTTGGCGTGCTTGAGAGCCGCCATAAGTGCATTGTGCTGTCCGAAATTTCTCATCAAATTTATGCCCTTTACAAATGGGTATTTTTCGCAAAGAGACTTTATAGTCGCATACGTTCCGTCCTTGGAGCCGTCATTAACTAATACGAATTCGCAATCATAGCCCTCTTTGTCCTCGAACTGTTCTATGATTCCTTCGACTACTTTTCCGATTGTATTTTCTGAGTAATAACAAGCTATTACAAACGATATGAGCATTAACTCCTCCTTATGCGCTTTTGTCGGATTCTCTGTTTAATCCATCTTTTTCTGCAACACGCTTATTATACCAAAATAGCCCGCCCATTAACACAAGACCGAACAATGAAATAAGGCTGCCCAACTTCACGTATCTGTTGTTATAATCCAATCTCACCTCGTGTTTACCGGCCGGCACATATGCCCCGAGGAAAGTTCCGTCCAAGTTCTCTATCGGGTCCGCCTTTACGCCGTCGATGTAAACATCCCAGCTTTCATGGACCGGGATTGAGAGGAAGAGCACGCCACCCTCTTTAGAATCGATGCTTCCCGTAACACCACCATTGCTGTATTCGCTGACATTCAAAGCGTTATCCATGCAGTTTGTTGCAAGCTTGTCGTAAAGAGCAGTGCTCATTGCGTACAAGTGGATACCGTCAAAAGTGTAGGTTCCCTTTCTTTCGAAGGTGACTTTTATCTTTGCATCACCCTTGTAGTGCCCCATGTTCAGGTCGTGATTCACTAAATTATCCACGCCCTGACGACTCTTTATCGCAATTACTTCTCTGTTAACTTTTCCGTCGCTTGCATATATCTCATAAGGATCGCTGTCTGTTCCGTTCTCGGATCCTCTTAGGAGATTATCAAAAGATACCAGAAGCTGGCTGTTCGGGATGTCTTTTGCACTAATCGCAAACGATGCTCCGCCCTTCTTGACTTTTATCTTTTTATCCCCGACCTCGAGATCTTTAATATCCTCGATTTCATAGGCAACATCATCTATGGCATACTCAAGCTCGCTTGCCTTTACAACTTTGATATCAGGGTTCTCCTCAATCTCCTTGTCCGAGACCACGGCTGCCTGCATCAGAGCCTGTTCCTTTTCCAGGCTGTCCAGTTTATCGAAGTCTTCTTCGGATATGGCCTTAGGATAGACAAAGCCCAGACCGACATCATACTTATTTTTAAAGACATTTACGCCGTCTATATTCTCCTTAAGCTCAAATCCGTATCCGGCGTAGTTGTCTGAGTCCTCGTATCCTTTTTTCTTTGTGTCATTTCCGAGGAAATACCTGACTCCGTAAATGAAGTCGAGTCCCATCCTGTTTCCGTTGGAGAGCACATACACTCTCCTCGCATAGCCGTAGCTGTTGCCGGTATCTATATTGAACTCAGTCAGAGTCTCCGGAATCCTGCTGTTATATATGAAGAGATTATTTGATTTCCACCATATGTTTTCATTCGCAGGAAATCTTAGTTCAGCATGTCTGTTGATGCCGTCTACCGAATCAATCCTGTAGAATCCTTCATCCTCAATTTGATCTGACACTCTGAGAGTCGATGCATCAAGCCTCTTCATCACTGTTCCCGGCTTCGCAAAGTTTTCTCTGTTTCCGAAAAATCCGGCTGACCATCCTAGCGACAGTGACGTCAGGCTTATCAGCATCACGAGTATCGTTGTTTTATTAAAAGCTTCATCCGAAGCACCCTTTTTGAGGACGAAAAGCAAAGCAAGGCCTGCCGCAAGCTGGACGAGCCAGAAGAACTTGCCGCTGATGCCTATCGAAGTAAGCCCCAGCAGATTCGGCCCGACCGCCCATATTCCGATAACAAGCCAAGCCGCAAATCCGAGCATCAGATTTTTCTTATCCTTGAATGTATCGGCATCAAGCTGTTCAGCACCGCTCCATACCGCAAAGAAGAGCAACGTGTATGACCATCTGAAGCTCACGTATCCGAAGCCGTTTAACATGCTGCTAAAGAACGGAATCATCATCATTACAAAGAGCAGCGCCGTCATTATCACATTGGTGGACCTCCGTGTGCATTTTCTGATAGCTATAGGAATAAGAATCAATATGGCGATAGGAATACCTATATCCAAATAATCATAGGTGGCTGCGCTGCCGAGTATCATCTTACCGAAAATCAGATATTGCTTCATACTGAATAACAGTCCGGATGAATCAAGAGAACTGTCCGTGGATGCACGCTTGATCGTAGCCATCGAGAATATGGATGTGCCGGCAGAAAGCATCATTCCCGCAAGTCCGCATAGGATGAACTTTCCCATGCAGGATGTATAGGATTTGAGCTTAAACTTATCGTTATAATAGAAATATCTGAAAATAATATATATCACGATGACGATGGCGGACATATATGCATTGTAGACAGCAACCGCCATATAGTAGGCCACAACGAGAATAAAAGGAATTGGGCTCTTCTTTTTATAGATCCTGTCGACCGTGCCGACTAGGAGGGGGAAGAAATACGCGTTTACCAACATCTCGCTCTGCCTGATGGCCATTCCTATAAAGCATGCCGAAAAAACATAAAGAAGTGAGCCTACGAGATTTTGCTTTTCCTTTAGGCCGTTTTCTATTCCCATAAATATGAATGCGGCTCCGCCGAGGTACATACGAATCAAGGCAGCCACAGTAAGACCGAGCTCCACATACTTTGCGGGGAAGAGTGCTCCTATAATCGATCCTATTTCTATAAAGTTCTCAAGAGGCTCGTCGGTTCCCGGACCCTCATACCATGACCAGAAAGAGAAGCCTTCTCCTGATACTATACTGTCCGCCTGGTTTCTAAGCTCCAGCAGTCTGAAGACGCCCTGAGTGTAGGCATCCTGAAATTGCATAAAGCTTCTTTGAGTTATCAGCAGCACAAAAAAAATACCTGCCGCAAACATACAAAATAGCACGGAGTACTGCAGGTATATTTTTTTATTATTGCTCATAGATAAACTATTCTTCATTTGCAGGGCTGTTTGTGTTGCCGTCCTCTTTTTCTTCACTTATTTCGCGTTCCTGTTTTCTGCGATCCCTCTCATAGTTCAGGTAATCCACAAAGTTTTCTTTCTGTATATCATTTACGTCTTGAGTTATTATCTTCTTCAGGTTCTTCTTAGGCATCTTCGGAACGATAATAATCCCAAGATAGAGCAGTGCTATCATACCAAGGAAAAACGCATCTTTGTACAGTTCGCGGCTAATAAGGATCGCAACGACACCCATGATTCCGACTATACCGTACATAATAAGCACAGATCTTCTCTGTCCGAATCCGGCCGCCATCAGATGATGATGCAGATGCCCCTTGTCAGCATGCATTATTGATTCATGTCTGAGCGTACGCCTGACCATAGCAAGCACCGTATCAAAGATAGGCACCGCGAGAGTCAGCATCGGTATCAGAGCTCCGACGACAGTCGCCTGCTTAAGAGGAGATATTACCGACAGCACCGCTATCATATATCCGAGATATAGTGCTCCGCCGTCTCCCATAAAGGTCTTGGCAGGAGAAAAGTTGTATGGCAGAAATCCTATACAGCCTCCGGCCAATGCTACGAGCGCTATACATACAGGCATTGAACCCAGCCTCGCTCCGTGGATATATGCTATATACGCCAAAGAGAGAGACATTATCGCTACTGAGCCGGCAGCAAGGCCGTCCAAGCCGTCCATAAGATTTACGGCGTTTGTTATTCCGACTATCCAGAATACCGTTATAAGATATGCGAGCCCCGCACCCAGTATTACGTTTGCATGTGAGTCTGTATGAGCTGTAGTTCCGAAGAAATTACTGATGAAAGAAATCTTTATGCCCGCACTGTACATGACATTGGCTATGAAAAACTGTCCGAGGAATTTGGTCAACGGCCTTATGTCGAACAGGTCATCAGCAACACCGAGTCCGTACATCAAGACACCCCCCATCATGGCAATTCTTATCTTTTCATTCATGCCTGCCGGGATGAGCAATGCTGCCATAGATCCCAGAAAAATAGCCATTCCACCAAATCTCGGGATAGGTTTTTTATGGACTCTGCGATTATCCTTAGGCTTATCGATTACACCCCATCTGTGCGCAAGTCGTATGCTAAGCGGGGCAGTTGCAAATGCAATTACCATACTTATGACAAGCGCTTCTATAATTTTACTGAGGTAATAATTGCTTTCTATCATCTGTTAGCTGTTTTCTTACTGTCCTAGAAGATTTCTGATTTCCTGTTTATAGTCTTCTACTCCCGGCTGATTGAAAGGATCTATTCCCATAAGCTTTCCGGTAACTGCAGACGTCATCATCAGGAAGTAAAGGAGCTGTCCGAGAGCGTACTCGCTCATCTCATCTACATCTATCTTTATCATCGGAATAGATGCCTTGGCGTGGGCCGCCATAACACCCTTAACAGCCATTGCGTTAATATCGTTCAGAGATCTTCCTGCGAGCTCGGCTCCTGCAGATTCAGGGACTTTGACATCATCTTTTCTGTTTAATACATCAAATATGGTCTCAAAGAAAATCTGGGAACCTTCCTGTAGAAACTGACCCATTGAATGAAGATCCGTTGAGAATGTCAGGGACGCAGGGAAGAGACCCTTTCCTTCCTTTCCTTCGCTTTCTCCGAAGAGCTGCTTGCACCACTCGCCTATGAGTCTCAGTGATGGGTCATAGTACTCAAATACCTCGATCTTCTTTCCCGACTCAAGCAGAGCATATCTGCTGAGGGCATATTTGACGCCCTCCTGCCAAAATGCATCATCAGTCGAGATGTCCTTCGCACCACGTACGAATTCTTCGATGTCCACCCCGGCTACTGCGAGTGGGAACATAATTCCCGGAGTAAATGCCGAGTACCTGCCTCCGATATTACCCGGAATCTCAAAGTTAACGTATCCTTCTCTGTCAGTTTCCTCTCTGAGAATTCCCTTTGCAGGATCGGTGATTGAAACTATCCTCTTGGCAGTCTCTTCTCTTCCGTATTTTTCATACATCCAGTCTTTCAGGATGCTGAACGCCAGGCGGCTTTCCATTGTGCCACCCGACTTTGATACTACGCAGAGACATACATCGTTATTCTCTATCACTTCTTTGAACTTAGCATGATAATAACCGCTCATATTGTTACCGGCATACAGAATCTCAGGGCACCCCGGTTTGGAACCTCCCAGTGCCTCGATTACAGCTGCAGTACCGAGATAAGATCCGCCTATTCCGATTACGATGAGTTTATCGCACTTCTTCCTTATATCCTCGGCTGCGCTCAGCATCTGTCCCATCCATCCTGATGGCATGGTGCTCGGCCAATTAGTCCATCCTGTAAATGCTTCCTTGTCCTCACACAGATCTGCTCTTATGGCAAGAGCCTTCTCTACAGCATCCTTGCTGATGCTGAGCTTGTCGCATTCGTTAATCTTAATCATCATTTTGCGTAAAACTCCTTAATTTTCTCACAAACATAATCAACTTCTTCTGATTTTAATCCGTAATACATCGGGAGCCTCAGGAGTCTCTCGAATGTGTTGGTTGTGTATTTGTCCTCTCCATGGAATCTGCCGAATCTGGCTCCTGCCGGAGCGCTGTGCAGCGGCACGTAATGGAATGCCGTTCCGACTCCGTTTTCCTTGAGGAATGAAGCGAGAGCCACTCTCTCATCAAGGTCTTTTGTCTTAATATAAAACATGTGAGCATTATGACCGCACTCTTCCGGAATAACAGGCAGTACGATTCTGCCAGCATCCTCCAGATCTTTTAATTGCTCAAAATATGAATTCCAGCTGGCCTTTCTGTTTTCGTTGATGTGGTCCGCCTGCTCGAGCTGTGCATATAGATATGCGGCGTTAAGCTCACTCGGAAGATATGAAGAGCCCATATCCACCCAAGTGTATTTATCTACCATTCCTTTGAGGAATCTGCTTCTATCGGTACCTTTCTCTCTGATAATCTCAGCTCTGTCGACCTTGGCTTCATCGTTAATGAGCAGAGCTCCGCCTTCCCCCATGCTGTAATTCTTCGTCTCATGGAAGCTGTAACAACCATAATCTCCTATACTGCCGAGACCTCTGTCCTTGTATGTTGAAATAACGCCTTGAGCTGCATCTTCCACTACAATAAGATTGTGGCGCCTTGCTATGTCCATGATGGTGTCCATCTCGCAGCCCACGCCGGCATAGTGAACGGGTGCTATTACCTTGGTCTTATCCGTAATGGCATCTTCTATCAGCTTCTCATCTATGTTCTGAGTGTCCGGTCTGATGTCCACGAAAACAAGGCTGGCTCCTCTCATAACAAAAGCATTGGCAGTAGATACAAATGTATATGACGGAAGAATAACCTCATCTCCCGGACCCACATCAGAGAGCACTGCCGCCATATCGAGTGCCGTAGAGCCTGAAGTTACAAGCAGAGCCTTGGCGGTTCCTGTTCTATCCTCAATCCAGGCATTGCACTTCTTTGTGAAATCTCCGTCTCCGCAGATTTTCCTGTTATCTATTGCGGCAGACATGTATTCTTTTTCCTTGCCTATATACGGAGGCACATTGAAATTAATCATCTCTATCTCCCTCTATCTGTTCCCGTACATCTTCTCGTAATATTGCTGGTATTCACCACTTATGATGTTCTTCCACCAATCTTCATTATCCAAATACCACTGAATTGTTTTCTTTATACCGTCCTCGAACTTCGTCTCAGGAAGCCATCCGAGCTCATCATGTATCTTGGTCGGATCGATGGCGTATCTTTGGTCGTGACCTTTTCTGTCCGTTACATAAGTAATCAGGCTCTCAGGCTTTCCGAGTTCCTTCAGTATAATCTTTACTACCTCGATATTGGCCTTTTCATTATGTCCGCCGATGTTATATACTTCGCCGACCCTGCCGTTTTCGAGAATCATGTCTATGGCTCTGCAGTGATCTTCTACATAGAGCCAGTCCCTTACGTTAAGGCCCTTTCCGTAAACAGGAAGAGGCTTGTCCGCTCTTGCATTGGCAATCATCAGAGGGATGAGCTTCTCAGGGAACTGGTAAGGTCCGTAGTTATTGGAACATCTGCTGATGGTCACCGGCAGACCGTATGTCCTGTTATATGCCATTACCAGAAGATCCGCTGAGGCCTTGGATGCGGAGTACGGACTCGATGCCGTAAGAGGCATGGTCTCGACGAAGAAAAGGTCCGGCCTGTCGAGTGGAAGGTCTCCGTAGACCTCATCCGTACCTACTTGGTGGAATCTCTTCACTCCGTACTTAATGGATGCATCCATCAACACCTGCGTTCCGAGGATATTGGTTCTGAGGAAGACTCCAGGATCTTCGATGGATCTGTCCACATGTGACTCCGCAGCGAAATTGACAACAACATCGAACTTCTCTTCATCAAAGAGCTTGTCTATAGCTGCCGCAACTGTAATATCCATCTTTACAAATCTAAAATGCGGATTATCCATCACGGGAGCAAGTGTCTCGAGATTACCCGCATAAGTAAGCGCATCAAGACCGACTATGTCATAATCGGGATGCGCATCCAGCATATGAAATACGAAATTACTTCCGATGAATCCGGCGGCGCCGGTGATCAGTATCTTCACTCTGTTATCTCCTTAATTGTACGCCTTTATATAACTTATTAATTATAACATGTTTGAGACTGTGTTTGGTGATTAACGCATGTAGCCGTGACCTGTCAGAATCAACCTAAAGTAATTCAGCTGCGACAGCACTGACATCGCGAGAATTATGAGCGCTATGGCTATGTAGATTTTTCTCGCCTTCTTATTGTTTGGAAAAACGCTGTCCTCTACAAAGATGTTCTCGATGAGAAGCGCCAAGCAAATTAAGCTCAGGAAATAGTTTCCGTGCATTCTGCCCCAGTCAAAATTCCCGTAATTGGCTCTCTTACCCGTTTCGGTGAAGAAGGCCCACTGGAATACGCCCGTGAGGAATATAAGGAGCGTCAGGAAATACTTATTCACCTTAAATCTTTTGTAGTTAGCTGCCATCACAACCAATGCAAAAGCCATCCCGAAAATCATCTCTCTTAAAACATCTTCGTGGCTGAGCAGCACTTTTAATCCGTAGACAATGTGATGCTCCCCCTCGTTAATAGTAGTATCTCCAAACTCCTTGGTCTGAAGCCACAGGGTATAAACTCCTGCAGGCACAAGAGATAATCCCATGATAAACAGTCTTGTAAATCTCTTTCCTATATCTTCTTTTCCGCCCTTGAACAGCTCAATGAGGAAAAAGATTATAACGGTAAGAATGAAACCCACTATAAAACTCGGTTTTGTAGATGCGGACAGTATGCATGTTATCATTGTCGCAATCCACCATCCGACAGAAATACCTTCTTCATAACCAAGGAACATCTTGAGGAAACACAGAGTTGCAATCATGGAAAACAATACCATTGACTGCTGCGTAGGTGAATGCCATGCAAAGCTCTCGAACGAATGCATATAATACCATTCGTGCAAGACCGGGAAATAGATAGGTCCCGTGAACAGTGCTGCCAGCGATGCCACCTGCATGCTGTATCTAGGAACCGAATCGAGCATGCCGTCATGCTTGATGAAAAACCTTATAATGATGAAATTAACCACTATGATTGCAGCTATTACGGCTGCCATATATATATTGGCCTCCATCGTATTATCGTTGATGTGGTATAGCTTTTCAAAGATAACAGTGAGGATTCTGTCGTGCTTTTCACCCTTTTGAATGCGTGTTGACACATAGTATCGCACATCAGATTCGTATTTATCGTTGTAGTTCACTATCATGCGATAAAACAGTTCCAGGCATACGGTGGATATGGCAAGTATGGCGGCAACCCATGCAAAATCCGTCCAGTACAGACGTATATTAAAGCCCTTTCCCTGTATTCCGTTTTTCAATGCCTGCTTTTTATCGCTCACGAGTTTTCTCCTGTGTAGCTTTTCGATGTGTCTATTCATAAAAGTCGAGGAAACCAAACATCATCTGATTTCCTCGCTGCTATTATACAATATTTTCGGTGATATAGCATATTCGCTATGCTTCCTGAGATTCACCATCTTCAGAGTCTTGATTCTCTTCGTCTGTTTTAATAATCTGTCCTTTTTCATCCACTTCTCTGACTTTATACATAGTACCACTTCCGGTTCCTGTATACCTCATAACAAAGTCACAGTATCTGTAGTTGGACGCAACATCATCGACACATATGGTGTCTGCACCCCATCCTTCCTGGGCTGCATGTACAATCATTCCGTCTCCGATATACAAAGTTACGTGGTGGCTTCCTACAAGCACATCGCCCATCACTAAATCGTCGGTATTGCTAGGCTTACTGTATCTTTCCCAGTTTCCGTACCTAGTATAGTCACTCGATTCCATGCCGACGGAATCACCTTTTTGGCATGTTCTCAGCATTTGAGGGTCTCCTGCTCCGTGTGCATAGCAGGCATGAACAAACGGATTGCAACAATATGTTTTCTCGTATCCCGCAGCTTTTTTTCTTCTGTTGGTGCCGCAAAAATAGCATCCGCAGTGATGAGCAGTATTACCGGTTCCGTAAGCGAACGAGTCGTCCTCGGCAATCTCCACACCCCAATCGCAAGCCGCCTGTCTGGCACCTTCGTTGTCCATTGGTTCCTCAACTACTTTGATTCTCTTCTCAAGCTCAGGACTTTGTGACTCGTCCTCGCTATTGTATCCGACAAGCTTTATGTCATAGATGCTGTCCATATTGTAATCTTTGAAAGCATAGTCCGTTTCACTTGTTTCGATGAGGAGCTCGTCGCCATTATAAAGCTTATAGTTGTCATAGTACTCATTAGCTTCCCAGGAGAGCATTATTTCGCTTTCGTTCGCACTCATTGCAAATCCCGGTATCTGTCGAAGCTCTGCTTCTTTCTTATTGCTGGCTGTACTGTATACGGGATCCTTCCTGTATCTTACGGCCTTTACTTCATACTTATGGGTTTTATTCGGCTCGGCGGTTTCATCAACGTATTCGTTTTCTAATGATTCTCCTATTGACTTTCCGTCTCTTATTATCTCATAAGCGATGGCCCCTTCAACATCGGAAATATTGAGTTGCATTTTTCCCTTGCTGGTATCGATGTCGAGTTCAGGGGTCTCAAGTTCAGGAGTTACTTTCAGGGCACGCCTTGAGTTGACCTTGCTTTTCTTAAATCCGTTCCTTGCGGCCACCGTATAATAATACTTGGTTCCCGTTCTGAGATTCCCGTCCTTAAAATTATTGTCGACCGTTGACTCCAAATAGTGAAACTCTTTTCCGTCTTCGGATCTGTAGACACGATAACCGTCCGCATTCTCCGAGCCTTTCCAAGAAAAAGTCACACTTGAATAAGTGCTTTCATCTACCTTAAGTCCCTGTACTGGTGCGGGCTCCGAAAACGCAACAATACCTCCCACGGCTGCGATTATCAGCGCGGCATCGATTATAAGGATTTTCCTGAAATGTTTATTTTGAAATCCCAATAACTTCTTAATCATCTTCTTGCCCCAATTTTTCCTTCCATTTTTCGAGGACTCTATTTACTCCATTTACAATGAAGCTTTTGTTTCTGATGAGAACGTTATCATCTTCACTCGGTCTTTCGTTCTCCACTTCATCTATTTTTTTCATGCATTTTTCTACAGACTGTTCGTCCGGTCTGTAAATTGAATACTTGTTGGCGCTGGAAAGAGATGCGACGTAATCCTCGCCGTACTCACCTTCTATTTTCTGAGTCTGGATGTCCCACTCGCTCAGATCAGTCATCTGCATTCTTACGAGAGCCTTCATATCGTTCGCAGGCATATTAGTGGACATATTATCACCGGCAGCAGCCACGATATCCCCGTACTTTGTCAATAGAGTCGTGGAAGACGTCATCTTTTTGATTACGGCCTTTAATACCCTCTGCTGATTCTCTACTCTCACGGAATCCTGACCTTCAAAAGCTTTTCTCTCTCTGGCATAGTAAAGCGATTTGCTGCCGCCCATCTTGTTCCAGCCTTTTACATACTTGTATCCCTTAATGCTGCTTTCGAACTCAATAGGAGAATACATATTGATGCCGTCCATTGCATCAATTATATCCTTGGCTCCGGTGAAGTTCATCTTTACATAGTAGTTTAGGTCTATGCCGAGCCAATCCTCAACAGTGTAGAGAGTCTCATCAACGCCGTATATGCCTGTATGAGTGAGCTTATCCATCTGCTGTGCAGTATGGAGTTTAACATATGTATCTCTCGGTATTGATGTCAAAAGAAGTTTTTTTGTGAGAGGATTTACGGTAACAATCATGTTTACATCACTTCGCTCAAGATCCAGGCCTTTTTCATCCTCCCATTGATCTATTCCGGTGATATATATATTAAACGGTTCCTCCGTAACATTCACGCTCTTGGCTGCAGGCCCGGTTGCGCTTTTACCGCTGTCACTGATTTTTCCGAGCATTGCATATGTATTTCCCATAAAGCTTGATGCCCCTATGAACAGCACCATGAATACGCACGCAAATAGAATCCCTATTATCCTCTTCCATCTGCGATTGCTGGCAAAGAGAAGGCAAGTGATTATGAGCAGCCCAAACAGCAGCGCTATCAAGAGAAATGTAAGGTCGCTTGGGAATATATCCATAAGAATCATCATGGACAGAAAAACTGCTGCAACCATGGACATCACAAGCAAAACAATCCTGTAGAATGTCTTCTTAGGAAACAGGTGAAGTTCCACTTTGGCGTGTTTGCCCTGCTTTTCCTTGATCCTTTCCTCTCTGGTAGGCTTCTTATCAATTATGTCTTTTACTTCTTCTTTGAAAGTCATTGCGTTCTGCTTATGTTTTTTTCACAAAACCATTATCTATTTTCGAAAAAAAGCTCTATAATATAAGCAATTTATTTTATATCAAGGCAGAGTCTATTGCAAGATTTTCAATAGTTTGTGCCATGTAAAAAAGCAAACAATACTAATAAAGGAGAACCCAATATGAGCATAAAATACAAGAAAAATGTAATTCTTATCTCACTTTTAATAGCCTCCACAATGATTCTTGCTGGCTGCTTTGGCAGTCTGGGCTCTGGTGGAGATTCTGACAAAGCTGATAAACAACCCTCGAACGGTGAAAAACTCAGCGAGGAAGAAATTGACGAGCTCATCGAGCAGGATTACGACAATGGTATTTCATTTGAAGAGGAAGACGAAGGATATAAGGTAACGGTAAAAAAGAACC
>Ga0256406_1000938_pt1 | contig 49393 bp, 41 predicted proteins | sample RumenRJG_03DNA_FD_185986 | JGI IMG/M metagenome (GOLD analysis project Ga0256406, IMG submission 185986) | Bovine rumen microbial communities from Lethbridge, Alberta, Canada - RJG_03 | ecosystem: Host-associated > Mammals > Digestive system > Stomach > Rumen | place: Canada: Alberta | collected... | reverse complement strand
GACGCCTCTGAGAAAAAGCGTAAATCCGGTTATCCGGATTCTGATCTCATTGATGAAATCGTTGGCATGGCTAATACAGAAGGCGGTTCATTATACCTGGGTGTTGAGGACGATGGCGCCATCACAGGTTTGGCTCCGGCTCATGAGGATACGATTGGTCTTACTGCCATGGTTTCAAATAGAACAGTACCTTCTCTTACCATACGTGCCGAAATCATTTCTATCCAGGGGAAAAAAATTCTGATTATAGATATTCCCAAGAGCTATTCCATCATTGCCACTGTGGACGGAAAAATTTTGAGGAGGAGAATCAAGGCTGACGGCAACCCGGAAAATGTCCCCTTGTATCCTTTTGAAATCCCTCACCGGCTTTCCAATCTGAGTCAGCTGGATGTGTCCGCCCAGCCGATTTCTGAAGGGCAGTTAGAAGATTTAAGCCATGAGCAGATGAATCGGATTCGTTCCATTATCCGGGAGCAAAATGGCGACCAGGCCCTTTTGGGCCTCACCGATGAAGAATTGCAGAAAGCACTGCACATGGTCATAGAGAGGGATGGGATTCTCTACCCGACCCTGACCGGTCTTCTTTTGGCAGGGCGTGAGGAGTCTATACGTCGTCTTGTACCTACCATGTGTTCCGTATTTCAGGTTCTTCAGGGAACGGATATAGTTATGAATGAAGAGTTTGTCAAGCCTATACCGGAAACACTCCAGTTGTACGATGAATATATGAAGGCCTGGAATCCTGAGCAGGAAATGGAATATGGACTATTTCGTATCCCTATTCCCGCTTTCTCACGCCCTGCTTTTCGTGAAGGTCTTATCAACGCGTTTGCGCACAGGGATTATACCATGCTGGGCCGCGTTCGTATCATGATTGACCAGGAAGGGATGACCATAAGCAATCCTGGAGGGTTCATAGACGGTGTCACCCTTGATAACCTGCTTACCGTAGAGCCTCATGGACGGAACCCCTGCCTCTCTGATGCACTGAAAAGGATGGGACTGGCAGAGAAAACCGGACGGGGAGTCGATCGAATTTTCAAAGGTTCTATCACATTTGGACGTCCCTGGCCGGATTACAGCCAGTCTACCAGTGAAATGGTGGTCCTTTTTATAGCCCGCGGTAAAGCAGATCTTCCGTTCATGAAAATGATTATGGATGAGCAGCAAAGAACCGGTAAAGAGCTTGGTATCAATCCGCTTCTGATTCTCTCCGCATTAAAGTCCTACAGGAAATTAAGTAAATCTGAATTAATCAAAATCACTCATATTCCCCGCGTTCGTATCGGCATTATCCTGGAAAATATGGTGGAAAGCGGGCTTATTGAAGAAACCGGTAAAAATATCTTTATACTCAGTAAAAACTTATACACCGGTACTGGGAAGGCAAAAGAATATGTGCGGCAAGCCGGTATTGATAAAATCCGTTATCCGGAGATGATTCTGAAGCTTGCCAAGACACAGGGCAGCATTACCAAAGGAGATATCGTACAGCTTCTGCATGTCACTCCCTCTGAAGCCTATCGGCAGCTGCGTGAACTGCGCAGCCAGGGGAAAATTGAACTGCTGCACGGTGGACGATACGCAGCATATAAGCTGACTTAGCAGTCATCATATAAGCGCTCTGCATGCCGGGAATGTGTCACTCATGTAATATATCTATCGCTATGTATGTTGAAAGTTACGTTAAAAATTGACCATCAGCAATAGCAGGCATCTTAACGCAACGATTTATACGTTACAATGCCTGCTTTTATCGTGCTTATCCTGTTTAACTCATTTTTAACTCAACATGTTGAGTTAAAAATTTTGACTTCATTTTTAATTGAGTTGAAATGACAGATTTGAGATAAGAGGTTTGAGATTTGAGATTTGAGGGCTTCCCCTATATATTGTGCCACCGCTTGCGGGGTGGCAAGCGAACACGATTCGTAGGGGAGCGCTAGCGACCTGAGAATCGTGTGAGACGCTTTTCCTTGGAGAAAGGTGGTACGCAGTACCAAAGGGGGATGTTTTAGAAATTTGAGATTTGAGGTAGTTAGAGACATTCAGGCAGACTTCAGTCGACAGACTGGCTGTGTGCCGGAAAACGTATTTTCCACTTATGACCGGGACCATAGTGCAGGGAGATTTCTCCACTTCGGTCGAAATGACAGGGCGAGGCATCGGAATTCCACGCTCATCCCATCTCTGCTGTCGAGAATGCAGTCTTCTGAAGTTTTCCTCAAATTTCAAATCTTTTTCCCTAAATCTCTCTTTCCCCCACGTCAAAAACTCCTGAATCATCCCAATGCCGCTGCACGGTTGGGCTCAGGCCTTCTGCTTCGATGAATCGGCCAGGAGCAGCCGCCGAAGCGGAATGTCTGTGTCGTCAAGGAAGAACAGGTATAGCCATATTTGCCACCGTCATGTCTGACAGGTCTTTCTTCAGGAGTTTTTATGGGGTATTTCATTGTCGGTGCACCGGGAGAGGCAGAGCTCACTTGTGATGGCTTCGGTTCTTCCGTCCCCGTTTCCATGGAATGCGCGCGTTCGGGGAATGAAAGAATGTCCGCCAGGCCTTTCCGGCTCTCTGCCTGTATAGTGGAGAGGGCGGCCGGAAGGTCTCAATGGGAGAGGTTTGAGATTTGAGATTTGAGAAGGAAGCTTCAGACAGGCAGATATCAGATTTTCAACCCTATCTCAGCGCTGGCGCGCAGCTCATTTCTTAAAGAGAAGGTGTCGACGGAAGACAGGTGTATCAATTCTGTACTTAGTTTTTCTAACCTATCCTCACCGCTATCGCGATTTCCTTCCTGTAGGTGGCAATCCTGCATTGAACTGCCAAGGTAAACGATGCTGGTCCTTAGATGCACATCAGAGGGCTTTCCTTTTAGCTGCTTAACGTAAGGAGCCTGATAATTCGACATGAATCTTTCCCCCAACTTCCACATGGTCCCTTTCTTTTCATTACAATATTAAGATGTGAGGCCTAAGCCCAATACTGTGTATAATCATTTAAATCATATCTCTGGATAATTCTCGTTTTTTCACTTAAAAGTGACAGCAGTCATGGGGAAAAGGGTACGGGGATTGAAAGACCTTCTTCGTTATTTTTCTATTTATTCCTTACTTTTAATGATATAATAAAAAGAAAATCAGAGAGGTCAACATTTATGCTTACTATACGGCAAATGATGCGTTATTTGCGCAATAATCACAATATGTCCATAAAAAGCAATCAGGCTCATGCTTTACGAAACCTTGGCTATTACCATGGATATAAAGGATATCGTTTCATCCGCACTCCCCAAAATCGGATTCCTTTCCGCACTTTCGATGAACTACTTGCCATTAATAATTTTGACATGCATTTAAAATCATTACTGTATCCAAAAGTAATGTTTATTGAAACAGCGCTCAAGAGTTATGTTATTGAGGCTGTCCTCGCCGATAGTAAATCGGAAAACATTAACGATATCTTCAATCACTCTCTGACTTATTACAAAACATTTAGAGCTGGCAGCCAAGATTATAAGCGTTTTTTCACTAAGCGAATGACATTACGTGGTTCTATTAACAACACGCTGAAGCGTGACTATGGTCAACATAATCAAATTGTTAATCACTTCTTCAATCAAGATCGCGAAATTCCTATCTGGGCTATATTTGAATCCATGACACTTGGAGATTTTGGTACCTTCTTTTGGTGTTGCAATAATAATGTGAAACTCAATACCTCCAAGCTGTTAAATCTGCCTTCAAATCTTGATTCCGATGGTGAATTGACTAAAGATATTATCTTTACAATTAAGGATTTACGTAATGCAATCGCTCATAACAATGTAATATTTGATGCTCGCTTCCGTACCAATACAATTAGTCCACGCCTTGTCAGCCTCTTACAAAAAGAAACATCAGTTCGGCAAATTGATTTTCAGTATATTGATGCCTATATCATATTAATCATATATGTTCTAAGAAAAATGCAAGTAACAAAAACAGAATGTAAGCAACTTATTTCCGGATATAACAATAGCAAAGAACTATTACGTGAACAAATTTCAGTTCCTATCTGGAGTCAAATTCTTGGTTCAGGAACACGGCAGAACATGGAATTATTGAAAGAGTTTCTAACAAATTCATAATTCCTCCATAACTTTCTTGCTTTTAAAAAACGTATTTGTTATAATAATTAGGAAGAAAGTGGCTGTCGTCTTCGGACTAGGCCCTAAAGAGACTCGATGCGTCGAGTCTCTTTTTTATTAAACATGATTCCCCGCTCTTCGGACATCATTGTACCATGTATCAGAGGAAAATCGACTTTTTTGTACCACCGCCTGCAGGATGGTATAGGAACAGAAATTGTATTAGACAATGGACTTATAGTGAGGTAACAACAACTGAAAATCCAGTGACATGCTCCCCTTTTAAGAGAAAGGCGGTAAGAAGTACCAAGAGGGTCAGAGATTTGAGGATAGAGAGACGTCAGACGCCAGAAATTAGACGAAAGAATATAGACGATAGATATCAGATGACAGAATATCAGACAGAAGTGTAGTAGGATGGCCTTTCCTGACAATAGCGGCAAGCTGCGTAGAGCAGGAAGAATTGAGATTTGAGATTTGAGATTTGAGATTTGAGGTTTGAGATTTGAGGAACCTTGATTGTGCCACCCGCTTGCGGGGGAAAGGTGGTACGCAGTACCAAAGGGGGGATTTGAGATTTGAGGAGACTTCAGACTATCAGACAGAAGTGTAGCAGGATGGCCTTTCCAATTTGGCGGCTAACCGACTCTACTCGAAATGACAGATAAGTTTTTATATCAAAGAGATACAGCTCTTTTGACCAAATCGATTTACGCCCAAAAAGGAATATATTTCTTTGCATTTTCAGCAGTTCCCTTAATCAAGCCTTCCTTTCGCGTATCAGAAATTACCCTTGATATCACAGCATGATTCATATCTTTTACGTTAAACCTTTCGCGCAAAGATTGGTTCGTCATAACCTTTTGCTCTAAATAAAATAAATAACAGCAGTGCTGATAGCAAAGATTGATCTTATCTTCTTTAGTTAACTGATTCCATGATTTATACAAATATACGGACGAAATAACCGATGAATGCTCACTTTTAATTACTAAAGCAGGCATTTTGTTTTTCTCAATCGCGTCAAGCACCCGATCAATCCCGCTGCCACGTTCTTCGCAGATTCTTAATTTATGCATCATTCTTGCAAGAGCCTCATTGCGCGAGATTGGAGTCATGTCCAAAAAGCGATTCGTTGGAATTAACGGTTCTCCTGCATTTGTGATTTCAATACGATCATCAAATATCTCTATTCTTGGCTGCTGTCCTTTAATCATAAAATCTTGATGAATTAAGGCATTGGGGATAAGTTCTCGTAATACAATTTCTGGATATGCATAACGCAATGTCCGTATTCCATTCTCAAAAACCTCTTTTTTGGGCAGCATATTTTTTACGACATTTAATAACCGGGGAAATCCACAAGCGTATCCTTCCGGAAAAGTAAAGTCACTTTCTGCTTCAAGCCTATTAATTCCTTTATACTTAATAATTCTTATCGCCTTGTTACTTAATCCATGAAAATCTTCCAAATTCTTAGCAAACAGTAATGCCCCTAAATTCGTAATATTATAAACGGAAGAAACGCTCAACTCATTAGTAATGCAGCCTTCGTTCAAAAGCATTGTAATAATATCCCGGTTATTCCCAGGAATGCGCTTGTTAAGGAATTTATAATAGGAAGCATAATCAAGCAAATCTAAAACATCCTTTTCAGTTTTAGCAGTCGCTGCATTTCCTTCTTCAAATGTTTCCTGTACAAGCTTTTTCCACAATAATCGTTTCTTATCCGGATACTTGTCCAAAGTCGTAGTCTGAGATTCTATGCGGATATACGCAATCCCTTTAAATTTAGTTTCCACCCATCTGGCCGCCGGTATAAGCAAGACGATTATATTCTTCCCTCGATATTCTATTTTACGGAATTCAAATTCAAAATCGCCAGTCATCTTGGTGAGCCAAGGTATCAAAAGCTCGTTTGAGCCATTCAGTTTACAATTAAATGGTTCAAATGATGTTCCCACTACGTTAAAAGTACCATCTTCAATTCCCCAAAAAATATACGCTCTTTTTTCATCCAAAAGTGCTGCTGAATTTGACAATGCAGATATATATTTGCCAAACATTTCTTTATCAAATAAATTCGTCTTGTATTCTATAATTTCAGATTCGTTAACTCTTTTAGAAATGAGCCCATCCAAGATTCCAATAATTTCTTTATCTTCCATATGTATGATTCTTCCCCCTGCTGTCACTTTATGTAACATCCCAGTCACATCATCTTTCCATAACTTCTGAAATGATTCAATAAAAACAACGTGATAAAATCGGCACTTTTGACATCAATTTGATAGCATCAATCCATAAAGTCGACAATTTTGCTATTAAAATCACATCCCAGTCACGTGTTATTGCGTCATTAAAAGGAGCAATATCCTTCACATAGCCATGATATAACTGACTGCCTGATTGAGATTTACTTGAAACTGCCTTTTTATCAATATTATACAGGTAATCACGATTTTGGCAAAATATAGCTCAAAGCTGTCAATCGAATTTTTGCATCTGCCAATTTTCCTACTTAAATATTCTCTTCTCCAATTGAAAACCAATGATATGCAGCAGGCGGAAAAGTAGCGTTTCCCGGTAAGAAAGTAGCGTTCATGGAAGGAAAGGTAGTGCTCGCAGATGAAAAAGTAGCGCTCACAGGGAAAGAAGGCATAGGAACTAATTCGGAGACCAGCTTCTCTTCCACAGATTACAGGGAATTATTGCGTGCAAAGCTGGGAAAAATGACTTTTAACGAAGTAAGCAAAAACCGAATGATAGAAATGTTTTATACATATGGCTTTTCAAGCGAGTTTGAGCGCAGCCAAGTTGTGGACAATATCAATTGGCACCCTCTTCAGCAGGTAAATTTCTAAAGAAGATGCATGAAATACAGCTCATTATAGATGGGAAAGCACGCGGAAAATATTTGTCTTCAAAGACATTTTTTACGATAAGATCAATGACAGATGATAAATGGCAGACGGACAATGTGGCAAATGCTTTTCCTGGCAATAGAGGCAGGATGCATAGAGCGGGAAGAATTGAGGTTTGAGGTTTGAGGAACCTTGATTGTGCCACCCGCTTGCGGGGGAAAGGTGGTACGCAGTACCAAAGGGGGATTTGAGATTTGAGGAGACTTCAGACTATCAGGCGTCAGATGGCAGACTATCAGACAGAAGTGTGGCGAATACCTTTCCTGACAATGGAGGCAGGCTGCGTAGTGCAGGGGGATTTCTCGATTCTGTGGAGACTCTGCATAGAGTCCCCAAGTCAGCCGAAGTTGGCCCGCGTAGAACGATGGTGAGATTCATTAGCTTACTTACTATCGTACACCCTTTGCCTCTTCGAGGCGTTCCCCTCAAGGGGAAACGAGAAATATAGAGAGGCCTTTCCTATTGGCGGCTGACCGGCTCCACTCGAAATGACGGAGGGGCGGAGTCCCACGCCCGTCATCTGATGTCAGACGGGCGGATTCTCAGACGTCAGATGACAGACTATCAGACAGAAGTGTAGCAGGATGACCTTTCCTGACAATAGCGGCAGGCTGCGTAGCACGGGGAGATTTCTCGATTTCATTTCGCTCCACTCGAAATGACAAGAAGCAGAGCCTCACTCCCGTCATCTGGCGTCTGATGTCTGCCCTCTGAGCTCAAATCTCTAATTTTCAAAAAGCGGCCCCTCTGGCAGGGTGCCGCTTTTTGTATCAGATATGATAGTAGGTCTTGTACCATTCCGCAAATTTCCGGAGGCCTTCGCGAAGGGTAGTGGCAGGGCGATAGCCGTAGTCTTTTTCCAGGGCTTCGGTATCCGCATAGGTGACGGGAACGTCGCCGGCCTGCATGGGCACCAGTTTCTTGTGTGCTTCGAAGTCGTAGTCTTTGGGAAGAACGCCGGCGCGAATGAGTTCCTGCTGCAGGATGTCTACGAACTGGAGGAGGTTTTCCGGCCGTCCGCCGCCGATGTTATATACAGCATAGGGCGGAATGGGGAGGCCGTCTTCGCCGTTTTTCTTTTCCGGTGCCCCCTGCATGACGCGGATGATGCCTTCCACAATGTCATCGATGTAGGTGAAGTCCCTTTCGCAGTGGCCGTAGTTGAAGATCTGTATGGTCTTTCCGGCCCGCAGCTTGTCGGTAAACCCGAAGTAAGCCATATCCGGCCGTCCGGCAGGGCCATAGACGGTGAAGAAGCGGAGGCCTGTGGAGGGGATGTTGTAGAGTTTTGCGTAGCAGTGAGCCAGAAGTTCGTCCGATTTCTTGGTAGCCGCATAGAGGGAGACGGGATGATCCACCTTATCTTCGGTGCTGAAGGGAGCTTTGGTGTTACCGCCGTAGACGGAAGAGGAGGACGCGTATACCAGGTGTTCTACGCCTTTGGCTCCGCCGTCATAGGAGTGGCGGCAGGCTTCCAGAATATTGTAAAAACCGATGAGATTGGATTCGATGTATACGTCGGGGTTGGTGATGGAGTAGCGTACACCGGCCTGGGCAGCCAGGTTCACTACGATGTCCGGATGCCAGGTGCTAAAGATGTCTGCAATGCAGTCTTTGTCTGCCAGATTGCCACGGATGAAATGGTATTCGCTTCCTTCTGCCAGGGCAGCCTCTTTTTCCAGTACCTGCAGGCGGTATTCCTTCAGGGATACATCATAGTAGTCATTCATATTATCAATGCCGATGATGCGGATATTCTTCACTGTTAGGAGCCGCTTCACCAGATTGGCTCCGATAAATCCGGCAGAGCCGGTAACAAATACGGTTTTTCCTTCTAAAGTAATCGGTGTTTTCATATGTTTCTCCTTTATGCAGATGATAAGTAGGTTAAATTCTCTTTGCAGCTCCCAAAACCTTACGCTTTGGATCCCAGATATTTCAGATACAGGGAAATCATTTCTCCGTATTTTCCCTGCATACGGGCGGTACGGGCAGCCTGGTGGAGGTTTTTGTGTCCTTTGGGCGGCACCAGGGGTACGTCTTTCCAGGGGGACTTCTTCTGGATGGCGGCGTATTCCTGCACCACCGGCCATGCCTGCACCCAGCTGTGCCAGGGTTTGGCGTGGCCGGCGAAGTGGATGATGACCTGGCGGTGATAGTCCTCATTCACCGGCTGTTTTTTGAAAAGGGACTGGCGGTCCAGGTTGTAAAGGTAGTTGTATTTCTTTTTAATGAAGAGGCATTTGCCGTCCAGCATTTCATTGTGGATATCCTGGTCATGGTGGGAGAGACGGTTTCCTACCCGCTTCACATTTTCCTCTGCCCGGCGGACAATATCATCGAAGAGGCCTTCTTCCATCCACTGTTTCACGTTGATGAGCATCATGCCTGCATTGAAATAACGCTTCGTGTGAACCCGTTTCATCTGCAGTTCTTCTTTGCGGTCTGATACCACCGCCACATCATATCCCTTGAAATCCAGATTTCTTAAATAGTCCAGAGAGCCGCGGCACATCATGTCTCCGTCCAGATAAAGAACCCGATCTGTCACAGGAGCCACTGTGGGAGCCACCAGGAAACGATAGAAAAAGGCAGCCACGCCGTCAGAGAGAAGGAGGGGCTTGAAGGCGCTGTCGTCAATAAGATGCACTTCCAAAGGGCTCTGCATAATCTGCGCCGCCTTCTCCAGTTTTCCCTTTTCTTCATCTGTCAGGTGATTCACAAAGAAATGGTAGCAGATGGGCATGTCCTCATTGTGGGCATGGACCGTAAGGGCCACCATGCCCATGTGGGGAATGTAGTCTTCCGTCCCGGTGAGGGCGATGTGGAAATCTTCTTTTTCTGCCTTTCTGCCCAGATGAATGGTGTCTGTAGCAGCATGGGAAAGAACGTTGCTCATGGATGTCTCCTTATATTTCATGGAAATCGATTTTTGTAATATCAGAATCGATTATATTTTATCATATTATAATGGCTTCTGTGTTCCATCTGCTATAATAAAGGCAGGTTTATCTCAAATTCATGAACGGCAGGGAGAAGAATATGAATCTTTTACTGGCAGATCTTCACAAATTCGTGGGCTACAGCGGCGGTATCGAGCATGTGCTGTCCCGCATGGCTTTTGCCATGAAGGAAAAGGGCTACCATGTGTCGGTGGTCATGGCAGATGAGAAGGAAGGAGCTTCTTTTTACCCCTTCCCCGAGGACTGCCATTTTTACAATCTTTTCCATATGGCCGGCATGAAGCCCATCCGCATGAGTCCTTTGGGGAAAGGGCTTCGGGAAATCACCCGCCTTTTCAGCAAGGCCGGCGCCAGGGAGCGAAATTACAGGATGCTTTCCGCCGCAGCGCCCCAGCTGGAGAGGGTGCTGGCGCTGGAGAAGCCGGATGTAATCATTTCATTCCGGGAGCCCACGGGCCGTCTGCTGCTGGAGGGGCTGGACACGAAGGTGCCGGTGATTTCCATGCTTCATAATGATCCCGATGAAATCTTCGCCCATGCGCCGTCAGGGGAAATGAGGGCTCTGGAAAAAAGCGCCCGTATCCAGGCTCTCATGCCTTCTTTCATAGAGAAGGCAGAAAAGTATCTCCGCTATGACCGCTTCGTGTACATTCCCAACGCCGTATCCATTCCTGCCATCTCCGCCCAGCCCGGATCTGCCCGCAAAGTCCACACCATTACCAATGTGGGCCGCATTACCGGCCGCACCAAGAGACAGCACCTGCTGGTGGAGGCTTTTGGCCTTCTGGCAAAGGATTTCCCTGACTGGCAGGTCAACCTCTGGGGCGATACCTATGACAAAACCTATGTCACCACCCTGAAGGGCATCATCAAAAAGCAGGGACTGGAAGGCCGGGTCCATCTTCGGGGCACCACAAGGGACATGGCTTCCGTGTGGAAGGAAACGGATATTTTTGCCTTCCCCAGTCACCATGAAGGCTTTCCCCTGGCCCTTACCGAAGCCATGGGCGTAGGCATACCGGCCGTGGGATACAGGAGCTGTCCGGCAGTGAATGAGCTCATCCATGACGGCGAGGACGGGTACCTCACCGACGACGGCGCCGCCCCCTTTGCAGAGGCTCTCCGAAAACTCATGGAAGATGCGGATCGAAGGACGGCCTTCGGAAAAAGGGCGAAGGAACATATGAAGCCCTTCGCTCCGGAAGTGGTGTGGGATGAGTGGGATCAGCTGATCAGAGAAGTCTTGAGGTCCGGGGACTAGTGGCGGCTCCGCCTTTGGACACACCTACGGTGTGAAGGTTCAGAAGGTTCAGAGGGTTCAAAAGGTTCAGAGGGGAAGGTTCTTAGGATTGACCGGCCCTATGGGCCGGAGGGTTCGTAAGTTTGACGGCCCTTCGGGCCGAGGGTTGTGGTGGCGGCTTCGCCGCAGTTTTTAATGCCGCCTGCGGCGGCAAAAGCCGAAAACCATACAACCGGGCCTGGGCCCGTTGGAAATGCACCCCTTCTGCCTGCGGCATCTCCCCCGGCGGGGGAGATTTGCTCTACGCTTACTTTAGTGCTGACTTAAACAGCTCAACCCATAGCGGAGAATAAAGTCCCCTCAGGGCGATTGTATGGTTTTTATCATATAATTTGGCGCCTTTTATAATTTAGAGGCACCTACCACAACCCTCAGCGGCATAGCCGCTGTCAAACTTAAGCCCCTTAAGAACCTTCGGCCCAGCGGGCCGTCAACCCTCACGCCCACAGGGCGTGTCCATAAGGCGCCCACTAGCCCTCTCAGGCTATCTATTGCTATAATAAAATAAACATTTCTTTGCGATTCTCTACGGGAGGATAGTATGGAGGAAATCAGGACAGGTTCGGCGGAAAGAGTGCTGGAACGGATTCTGGAGTGCGCCGCGTCAGAGGGAGCCAGCGACATTCACATGGAGCCCCAGGCGTCTCTGGTACGGGTGAGGTTCCGTGAAGACGGCGTGTTGTATGAGCGTTTCCATCTGCCCCTGCAGATGCTTTCCGGTCTGTCGGTGCGATCCAAGGTCATCGGCCACATGAATGTGGGCGAAAGCCGGCTGCCCCAGGACGGAAGCTGCAGTGCATCTTTTGGCGGCGTGCCCTATGATCTCCGTATTTCTATCCTCCCTTCTTTGTATGGAGAAACCATAGTCATCCGCCTTCTGTCAGGACAGGTGGATTTCATAGAGAAGAATGAGCTGGGCATGCTCCCCTTGCAGGAAGCGGTTTTCCGGAAATGCCTTGCCCGAAAAAGCGGCATGATTCTCACTGCCGGTCCCACAGGCAGCGGAAAAACGTCCACCCTCTATGCGGCCCTGAAAATGCTGAACCGGGAAGGGGTCAGCATTATATCCGTGGAGGATCCTGTGGAGTACCGCCTTCCGGGGGTGACCCAGGTGCAGGTGAATGAGAAGGCGGGGCTGACCTTTGAAAAAGGACTCCGGTCCATTGTGCGGCAGGATCCGGATATTGTGATGATCGGGGAAATCCGGGACCGGGAAACGGCGGAAATTGCAGTGCATGCAGCCCTGACCGGTCATCTGGTCCTGTCCACCATCCATACGAACCAGGCCTCCGATGCGCCGCTCCGGCTGATGGATATGGGCATTGCTCCTTACCTTCTTTCCGCCTCTCTGTCCCTGGTCATAGCCCAGCGGCTGGCAGGCCGCCTCTGCCAGCACTGCAAAAGCCCCTATATCCTCACGGAAAAAGAGCAGCAGGCCCTGGGCCTTCCGGAAGCATACCAGGGAAGCAGGGTTTATCAGAAGAAGGGCTGTGAGAACTGCCACGAAGGACTCAAAGGGCGCACCGGCATTTTTGAAATGATTTCCATAGGGCGAAAAGAGCGGGACCTCATTCACCATGGCTTTTCGGCGGACCGGTTCCGGGAATGCATGAAACGCCAGGGCCAGCCCTCCATGGGAGAAGCGGCCCTCACCCTTATGGCAGAGGGTGTGATAACACCCGAAGAAGCGTCTATGATTGCAGCAGGGGAGGATTGATTTCTATGGATATGGAAAAAATGATCACTGCCTATCCCGCCATGACGGATATCCACGTAACCGAGGGAGAACCGGTGTCTATCCGGGTTTATGGCAGTCTTAAGAAATTGAAGGAAAAGGGGGAAGATTCCTTTTTCACCTCTCTCTTTCATGATTTCCTGGGCCCAGAAAAGGAAGAGGAATGGACCCGCCGCGGCTCCTGCGACGGCGGATGCACCATAGGAACCTCCCGCATCCGTATCCACATGTACCACTCCTTCGGGCGGAAAGCAGCAGCCCTCCGCATCCTGCCCTCCCTGACCGCCCTTCCCCCGGACCCGGACAGGGAATGGCTGGAGAAAACCGCCGCCCTGGAACACGGCCTGGTGCTGGTCACCGGCCCCTCCGGCAGCGGCAAAAGCACCACCCTGGCCCGCATTCTTTCTCTGATTAGCAGCAGCCGTCCCTGTCACATGGTGACCCTGGAAGACCCGGTGGAATATGTGATTCCATCAGACAAGGCCCTGGTACACCAGCGGGAAGTGGGAATCGACGTCATGGACTTCGCCTCCGGTGTCCGGGACGCCCTCCGGGAGGACCCGGACGTCATCGCCCTGGGAGAAATGAGAGACAGCGAAACCATATCCGCCGCCCTCACCGCCGCCGAGACAGGACACCTGGTGCTGGGCACCCTCCACACCACCCGGGCCGCCGACTCCATCGGCCGCATCATCCACGCCTTCCCTGCTGACCGGCAGGATGAAATCCGAAGCCTTCTGGCCGCCAATCTCCGCTCCGCCATCTCCCAGCGCCTCTACCGCACGGGAAAGGAAACCTGGCTCCTCCGCGAAATCCTCACCAATATCCCCGCCACCGCCCACCTTATCCGGGAAGGCAAGGAAGCCCAGATTCCTTCCTATATGGAAATGGGACTTCACCAGATGAGAACCATGAAACAGGCCGCCTACGGACTGAAAGGCCTGTCCGAGCGGGAGCGGGAAAAGATGATGAAGCTGCTGGAACTATAGGGGCCACTTTGTGGCCCGGGTGCAAAGGGTTTGTAGGAAAAGGTTCTTAGGATTGACCGGCCCCATGGGCCGGAGGGTTCTTAAGTTTGACGGGGCCTTCGGCCCCGAGGGTTGTGGTGGCGGCTTCGCCGCAGATTAAAAAAGGGAGCGCGGCTGACGCCGCGGGTTGTGTAGAAGGGTTGCACCCCACAGGGGAAACGACTCACTATGATTTGTGCGTCGCTGGCGCTCCTTCAAATCATGTTCGCTGTGCATCGCTTCGCTCAGGGAGCGACAGCGCCTGCGGCGCTGAGGGTGGCAGATTGCCATAGGCAATGCTTATAAAGTCAGCGTTACGGGATTGGCTTTCTGTGTCATATAGCATGATACGCATTACGATGATGAGCCACCTTCGGTGGCTCTCCCCCCTTTGGTGCCTTACGGCACCACCTTCCCCCCGCTGAGCGGTGGGACAATAAAGCTCTGAAAAACAATTTCCTCATAATCGATTCTATTGTGCCCCCGCATAGGGGACGCCAGCCACCAAGGGGGAAATGCATTTCCGACGCCCGCAGGGCGGTTGTATGGTTTTATACAAACTGGCGCCTTCTATAATTTAGAGGCGCCCACCACAACCCTCAGCGGCAGAGCCGCTGTCAAACTTAAGGACCTTAAGAACCTTCGGCCCATCGGGCCGTCAACCCTCACACCCATAAGGGTGTGTCCATGCCTGTAATAGCGTGACAAAGGAGCAAGCCATGAAGGAATTTATCTTTAAAGCCTGCAGCGACGATGGCACGATTATGGAGGACAGCCTCCGGGCGCCGTCTCGACAGGAAGCGGCGGAGGAAATCTTTTCCCGAAATCTCCATCTCATTCATCTGGAGGAAAAGAAGGAGCCCTCTTCCTTTTCCTTACGGAGGCGACCCTTCAGCTCCCGGCAGAAGCTCTCCCTTTTTGCCGAGGAGTGGGCCTCCCTTCTGGATGCAGGACTGACTATCACCGATTCCATTTCCCTTCTGGAAAACCAGATGGAGCGAAAAGAAAGGGATGTCCTTTCTTCTATTACAAAAACCATTTCCTCCGGCCACAGCGTAGGCGAAAGTTTTGAAAGGGCCCGCTGTTTTCCACCCTTTTTTCTTTCCCTCCTGTCGGTGGGAGAGCTGTCCGGCACCCTGCCGGAAGAGCTCCACCGTCTGTCACGGTACTATCTGAAGGAAGACCGTTTCATCAGCCAGCTGAAAGGCGCCCTGGCCTACCCCCTCTTTGTCACCGCCTTCGCCCTCTGCCTTTTCATCGTCATCCTGACCTTCATCCTTCCCTCTTTTTCCCTTCTTTTCGATTCCCTTTCCATCCCCTTCCCTCCTGTGGCATCCCTGGCCCTGTCATTGGGCCTGTGGCTGAAGGACTATGGCCTGCATCTGGCTCTGTGTCTTCTTGCTGCCCTCCTGGGCGCCACCCTTTTCTTCTTCACCCGGGAAGGCCGGCGTACCAGCCAGGATCTGCTCTACCGCTCCCGGTTCTACCGGCGCATCCTGCTGGTCCGTTTCTGCGCTGCCCTGTCGGCCCTTCTGGAAAGTGGCCGTACACTGTCCGAATCCCTCCGGGATACCCGAGAAGTGCTGGGAAATCGGAATGCTAAAAAAGCCCTTTCCTTTGTGGCCGCCCATCTGGACAGGGGCGAGGACTTTCCTGATACCCTGGAAAAGAGCGGTTTCTCCCTCCCTCTGGTCCACCACCTCTGCCGGGTAGGCATGGAAAGCGGCGAGCTGCCCCGCTTCCTCCGGCAGGCAGAAGAAATCCTCACCCATGAAACGGAGCGGAAAATCCGCCGCTTCCGTACCATTCTGGAACCCTCGCTCCTCCTCTTCACCGGCGCTGTCACGGCCCTCATGGTTTTCACCGTCATGCTCCCCGTCTTCCAGGCCGCCGGAAGTCATATGGGATTTTGATGCGCCATGGGACACACCTTCGGTGTGAGGGTTCTTAGGATGGACCGGCCGTCGGCCGGAGGGTTCTTAGGTTTGACGGGGCCTTCGGCCCCGAGGGTTGTGGTGGCGGCTCCGCCGCAGTTTTTTATGCCGCCTGCGGCGGCAAAAGCCGAAAACCATACAACCAGGCCTGGGACCCGTTGGAAATGCACCCCTTCTGCCTGCGGCATCTCCCCCGGCGGGGGAGATTTGCTCTGCGCTTACTTTAGTGCTGACTTAAACAGCTCAACCCATAGCGGAGAATAAAGTCCCCCCAGGGCGGTTGTATGGTTTTTATCATATAATTTGGCGCCTTTTATAATTTAGAGGCGCCTACCACAACCCTCAGCGGCAGAGCCGCTGTCAAACTTAAGAACCCTCGGGGCCACAGCCCCGTCAAACTTTAGAACCCTCACGCCCGCAGGGCGTGTCCATTTGAACCCTCAAGCCCGTCAGGGCTTGTCCATTTTCGAGGTATCTATGCGCAAACAATCTGTTATTTTTGATATGGATGGCACTCTTTTTGATACGGAGACCATTTTTCAGGAGGAATGGAACCGGCTGGCCCGGGAGCGGGGCCTTGCCCTTCCTCCCGATTTCAAATATGCCATATGCGGCACCAGCGGCGAGGCCATGAACCGCATCATTGAGAGGTACTACCATGTACCGGAGGGCGGCGAAATCCAGCGTCTCTGCAAGGAGCGGGTGGCCCGCCGGCTGGCGGAGCATGTGCCGGAGAAAGAGGGCGCCAGGGAGCTGATTTCCTTTTTCCATGAAAAGGGATGGTCCCTGGCCATTGGAAGCAGCAGTCCCGCTCAGCAGATCCGGGCGAATCTTTCCGTCACCGGCCTTCTTCCCTTTTTTGCTGCCCTGGCCAGCGGTGATGAGGTCCAGCGCGGGAAGCCGGCACCGGATATTTTCCTTCTGGCTGCCCGGAAACTGGGCGCCTCTCCCAAGGACTGCTATGTGTTCGAAGACAGCCCCAATGGCATCCTTGCCGCCGCTTCCGCCGGTATGAAACCGGTGATGGTGCCGGACCTGATGCCGGCCACAGAAGACATCCGGCAGAAGTGCTTTGCCCTTTTCCATAGCCTCACCGAAGCCCGCCAATTTTTTATGGAGAGGCTGTGAAGAAATCATTGACATTTTCACAGTCCCAGCGATTGAGCCGGCGCTTCTTACCAATTTCATCTTTCTTGCGCCATTTCCCGTATTCCGTGCTATACTTGTCATTGGCGCCCAAAAGCGCAAATACAGTATAAGAAGGAATATCCATGCACGGTTTACATATATGGTTTAAGAAATACGAATTCTACATTCTGCCCCTCCTGATCATAGGGGTCGTCCTGCTCCTGGTCCGCCTCTTTTCCGCCGCCCCCGATACAGGAACGAGGGAGCGGGAAAAGGTGCTCCCTTTAAAAGAAGGGGATACCATAGGCATTCTGGCACCCGCCGCCCATGGAGGCATGACTGATTACAACCGGTCCATCGAGCTTCTGGAATCTCTGGGATACAAAGTGAAACTGGCTCCCTCCGTCACCGATGATTACGGCTACCTGGCAGGAAGCGACGAAGAACGGGCGAAGGATTTGAACGATTTCTTCAAGGACGATTCGGTGAAAGCCATCGTCTGCCTCCGGGGCGGCTACGGCTCTGCCCGTCTTCTGGACAAGCTGGACTACGACATGATTGCCCATCATCCGAAAATGCTCATCGGCTTTTCCGACATTACCGCCCTCCATGCGGCCATCGGCGAAAAAAGCGGCATCGTCACCATTCATGGGCCCATGATGTCTTCCTTCAAAGGAGATAATTACACGGCCTTCACCCTCTATAACTTTGAAAACGGTCTTTCCGGCAGTCTGCCGAAGGGAGACATCCGCCTTCCTGCCGGAAAAACGCTGAAAACCCTCACCCCCGGCGACGCCACGGGCATCGTGGAAGGAGGAAATCTGACAGTGCTTGCATCCCTCTGCGGCACCCCCTATGAACTGAAAGGAAATGGCGCCATCCTGCTTCTGGAAGATACCGGCGAAGATCCCTACCGGGTGGACCGCATGATGGAACAGCTCTACCAGAGCGGCCTCCTCTCCCGGGTCAGCGCCATCGCCTACGGCGACTTCTACGGCGCCTCCCCGGTGGGAGAGGAATTCTCCATTCACGACGTGCTCGCCTACTACGCCAAACTCTCCGGCAAACCGGCCATTGAAGGCGTTCCCGCAGGCCACGGCCCGGACAACCTCTTCCTGCCCCTGGGCGTCAAAGCCACCATACACGCCAAAGAAGACGGCAGCGCCGTCTTCAGCTACGATGAGTCTTATTTGAAATGACACACCGCTGGACACACCTGCGGTGTGAAGGTTCAAAGGGTTCAGAAGGTTCGGCCTGCCTTCGGCAGGCTGGTTCAAAGGGTGGTGGTAGCGGCTCCGCCGCAGGTTTATTAAAGTCAGCGTTACGGGATTGACTTTCAGTGTCATATGACATGATAAGCATTTTGCTGCTTAGCCGCTACGCGGCTCCCCCTTATCCGGCTGCGCTGGACTTTCTCCACGGGAAAGCGTGTCACACGATTCTCAGGTCGCTTTGCTCCCTTACGAATCGTGTTCCCTTGCCACCCCATTCGGGGGACAGAATAAATCGCTCTATGCTTTCCTGCAGAGACATGGTCCCATGGCTAAGCACCCATAGTGCCCCCGCTTGCGGGGGGAAAGGTGGTGGCGCCAGCCACCAAAGGGGGATGCATTTCCAACGCCCGCAGGGCGGTTGTAAAAGTTTTAGCCGCCAAAGGCGATATAAAAAATGCGCCGAAGGCGCCGTACCTCGCCAGCGCAGCGATACTATATAACGCCCGAGGGCGAGAGCCCTCAACCCGCCTGTAAGGCAAAGCCGATCACAGGCAGAACCCTGGCAGCCCAGGGCCGAAAGGCCCGGCGGCTGGCTCAACCCTCACGCCCGTAAGGGCGTGTCAACCTTCGGGAATACTGGAAAGCACCGCCCCGGTCCCGGTCCCGGTCCCGATCCCGACCGCGCCGAAAGGCGCCTGCCATCGATTTTCTTTTCCAAAGGAGTGCATCATGAATCAGGAAGAAACTATGAACTTACCTATCCGTTACGTCAGCATCACCACAGTGCCTAAAGAATACACCCCTCATCCCGTGCTCCCGGAAAATCAGGAGGTGGACATGGGAACCCTTCTTTCCGCCATATCATCGGCCAAATCCCAGGTATCCGCTCTGTCCCCCTACCTTTTCGTCCTCTTTGAAACAGAAAAGGGCGGCGCTTTCTGGCAGTATCTGGACATGGCCGGCGAGCTGTCCCGCATCCACTTTACCAGCAGTAGCAGTTATGTGAACGCCACCAAAATCACTTTCCCCAATGGTGCGTATATGTATCGCATCAATCAGGTCTTCCTGCAGCGGAAATAAAAAATCCTGCCGGTATGACAGCGCTGTCATACCGGCAGATTTTTTAAGGTTTCCTATTCGGCTTGCTGCTTCTGCGGTTCATCACGGCAGGAAACTTTTTGCTCGGAGATTTCTCAACTTCGCTTCCCTCGAAATGACGGGGTGCGGCCTGATCCACCCCACTCATACTGGCAGGAAACTTTTTTCATCCAGTCTTACCACGTCCACCACCGGTTCTTCGTAGGGGTGGGCTTTTTTTATGGCGCGCACCACTGGTTCTATATGGGCTTCATCCACCCGGCACTGGAGAATATATTCCGCTGCTTCCGTCCGTTCCCCCACTTCTCCATGATAGGGATGGGCGCCATCCATGGTCACCCAGGAAGAGCGCACTTTCCACCAGGACATGCAGCCTTCATAATTTCCGATTTTCCCGCCCCCTGCCTGTTCTACAGCTTTTCTGATCTTGCGGAGAGATTCCGGCGGAAGATAGACTTGGATTTTGTACATAGCAGCCTCCTGTCTGGGCCGAAAAGCGGCCCTGGTTTAAAGGGTTCTTACGTTTTAAAGGGGATGGTTAACGGGCCTAAAGCGTGAGCACAGGGACAATAAAACCTGCGGCGCCAAAGACGCCTGGATCCTTTTGCCTGCGGGAATGCCGCCTCCCGCCGCCGGTGATTCCATTTCCTTACAGCGTCACTGTCCTCGTAAGCTGGTCCATCCATTCTCCTTTTTTATGGTCATAGGTTTTAATCACGATTTTATCCTTATAGAGATAGAGGGAATTGGTCCACACCTGCTTTCCATCCCAGGTAGGATTGTACACATCCAGCAGTTTCCCGTGGTAGTAGTTCACCTCATTGGCAAAGGTGGGCTGGGTAGGCGGCGTGTGGGTATGGCCGGACACCCACAGTTTCACCTGGGGATTGGTAAGGAGAATCAGGTCGATATCTCCTGCAGGCTGGGCGAAATTTCTTGGATTTCCGATTTTATCATTATAGGGAATCATGGTATCCGACAAAGGGGCATGATAGAAAATAATGGTGGGGCTGTTTTTATTTTCCTGCAGCGTTGATTTCAGCCATTCCATTTCTTCTTTGGACATGGCCACCGGGAATTTGCCTTCTGTATCTTCCGGAGACAGGAAAACGAGCAGGTACTGGCCCAGTTTCTTTGTACTATGAAGGGGACCGAAGACCTTTTCGTAATTTTCTTCATGAGCTTTTCTGAGAGATGGATCCGCCATGACGGGCTTGCCGTTTTTCAGTTCTTCCCTGTAGAAGAGCTCATGGTTTCCTGCCAGAAATGATTTTTCTCCATGGAAACCGTCAATAAACTGTTTGGCCTCTTCCATCTGCTTCATGGAGCCATACATTTCCACCATATCGCCGGTAAAGACTTTAAGATCCACATCCTTCCAGCCATTGATTTCATCCCGGGCTTTCGCTTTGTTATCCATAATGGCCTGCCTTTTAGCATCATCGGTGGCCTTGCTGGGATAATGGAGATCTGACACTACAACGATTCTTTCATAATCCTTTCCCGACGGAGCAGGTGCCTCCTTTCCGCAGCCTGCAAAGGCCAGACAGCAGAGGGACAGGAAGAAACAGGTTATCAAACGAAACATGGAAAAAGTCCTTTCTATAACAGAACATATAGACACGCCCTTCCGGGCGTGAAGGTTCATTGGACACACCTGCGGTGTGAGGGTTCAAAGGGTTCAGAAGGTTCATAGGGTTCAGAGGGTGGTGGTGGCGGCTTCGCCGCAGTTTAAAAAAAGGGGCGCGGCTCCGCCGCGGGTTGTGTAGAAGGGTTGCACCCCACAGGGGAAACGACTCACTATGATTTGTGCATCGCTGGCGCTCCTTCAAATCATGTTCGCTGTGCATCGTTTCGCTCAGGGGGCGACAGCGCCTGCGGCGCTGAGGGTGGCGGATTGCCTTTCAGGCAATGCTTATAAAGTCAGCGTTACGGATTTACCTTTCTGTGTCATATGGCATGATAGGCATTCTGCAGATTGGCTCGCTGCGCTCGCCTCCCCCTATCCGGCTGCGCCGGACTTCTCCACGGGAAAGCGTGTCACACGATTCTCAGGTCGCTTTGCTCCCTTACGAATCGTGTTCCCTTGCCACCCCTGTTCAGGGGGCAGAATAAAACACCGCGAAACACTCTCTTCATAACTGGCTCTACAGTAAGCACGGGTTATAGTGCCACCACTTGCGGGAGAAAGGTGGTGACGCCAGCCACCAAAGGGGGATTGCATTTCCTCGCCCGCCAGGGCGGTTGTCCGGTTTTCGCCGCCAAAGGCGGCATTTATACTGGCGCCCCAAAGGGCGCCCACCTCGCCAGCGCAGCGATACTATATATCTCCCGAGGGCGGAGCCCTCAACCCGTCCGGGAGGCGTCAGCCGGTCCCGGACAGAACCCTTGGCGCCCAGGGCCAGAGGCCCGGCGGCGCCATCAACCCTCGCGGCGAAAGACCACGGTCGGCCGACTAAATGGAAGGCCCTTTTATGAGCAGGCTAAGGGCCAACTTCGGCCGACTTGCACATCCTATGCAGGATGTGCACATCAACCTTCGGGAATACTGGAAAGCACCGTCCCGATCCCGACCGCGCCAAAGGCGCTTGAACCTTCAAGCCCCACAGGGGCTTGTCCATAAGAAGTCAGCTGCCTCACAGGCCGAAGATTTTCTTGAATCCCTTGAGCAGCGGATTCTTTGTCCGCTCATTCCACCGGGAATCGATGAAATCCTCGGGCCGCCTGAATCCGATGCCGTAGGCAAAGTACATGGCGTGGCTCACTGTATTGATGTAGGCCGCCGTTTCCTGGAGAAGGAAATTCCGGTCCCGTTCAGAGAGGGTAAACCGGTCTGCCTGGCAGAATTCATCTAACAGCAGATTAATCCGGTCTCCAAAACTTTCATCTTCCATGCGGTCGCCGATGTAGGAAGTGAAATTGGGGTAGTAGCGGTAGTAGTGTTCCTTCCGTTTCGGATCGAAAATCGCCCACTGCCGCATGAACATATTGATTTTCAGATAGAGCCGCTGGTTCATGATGAAATCCTCGTCCCCCAGAAAATGGATGGCCCTGGCAGTGCGGATGAGCCGCATCACGGGGCGGCTTTTCATGACGCCTTTATAAATGGAGTCCCGGAGCTTTCTGTCCTGATACATATAGGACCCGAAGAAGGAAAGCACCATGGCCCGGAAAATAATGTAATGGTAAAAGAAACGGGCCCCCGCAGGCGTTAGTTTCTTCTTTGCCATGTAGGGCGTCACCTCTGACAGGGGCATGAGGATTTGCGCGCTTTCCGTCACCAGTCCCCCCTCCTCCATGCCCAGGTTCTCGCAGATGCACTGAAGAAGAAGGAAAGGCAGCTTCAATGCGGTGGTATCGTGGAAATCGGGATTGCAGAAGGACAGGGCATCCATGAAAGAAGCACTTTCTTCCTTCACCCTGGCCATGTACTCCTCTGTTTCCTTCATCAAATAGTCTGTCAGCGGCGAAAGGGACACACCCGTTTCTGCAGACAGATAGGTAATGAGGGGAATCACCATGCCGCTTTCCATGGCAAAAGGAGACTTGAAGGGCAGAAGGGCTCGGCGCACATTGTCAAACTCACCGCTGAAGGAGCGGGTAATGTCAAAATCCAGACTGTCCTTCACCGTTTCCGCCAGGAAATCAGAGCACCTGCTGTCCGATTTCACCATAAGAGAAGCCAGCTCCAGCCGGAAATGGACGTACTTCCGAATGACGCTGTTCCGTACCTTTTTGTTATCAGCCCAGGGCAGATTCTTCTTCCGGGCCATAGCCGTCACCGCCCGGTCCACCGTCATGTCAGGAACTGCAAAGCTCTGGCAGGCCAGGGGATAAAACCGGCCGGTCATGTGGGAAAGCAGGAGATGGATAATCTTTTTCTTCTCCTCGGTCATCTGTTCATCATGCATGAAGGACACCTTCTCTCGGGGAAACGAAAAGGGAATTTTTCTTTATTATACACCAGATAGGATGAAGTGGTGGTATAGCTATGGGACACACCTGCGGTGTGAGGGTTGACGGGGCTGCGCCCCGAGGGTTGTGTAAAAGGGTTGCGTCGCTTCCGCTCAGGGGGCAGAAAAAAGGTTCTTAAGATGGACCGGCCCGCTGGGCCGGAGGGTTCTTAGGTTTGACGGCCTTGCAGGCCGAGGGTTGTGGATTGCCGCTCTGCGGCAATACTTATAAAGTCAGCGTTACGGGATTTACTTTCAGTGTTATATGGCATGATAAGCATTCTGGTGATTAGCCGCTACGCGGCTCCCCCTTATCCGGCTGCGCCACTGGACACGCCTTCGGTGTGAGGGTTCAGAAGGTTCAGAAGGTTCAAAAGGAAAGGTTCTTAGGATTGACCGGCCCCATGGGCCGGAGGGTTCTAAAGTTTGACGGGGCCTTCGGCCCCGAGGGTTGTGGATTGCCCTTCGGTGCACAGCGAACACATTTTGAAGGAGCGCTAGCGACGCGCAAAATGTAGTGAGTCGTTTCCCCTTTAGGGGGCAATACTTACAAAGTCAGCGTTACGGGATGACCTTGCTGTACCATATGGCATGATAAGCATTCTGCTGTAGAAAACCATACAACCGCGCCTGCGGAGCGAGGTCGGTCTGTTTTCCCTCGGGCGAAAGCCCGGTTGTAAAGGTTTTATCATAAGAGGGCGCCTTCTATAAATGTAAGGCGCCCTACAACAACCCTCGCGCCAAAGGCGCGTCAAACTTAAGCCCCTTAAGAACCTTCGGCCCAGCGGGCCGTCAACCCTCAAGCCCCAAAGGGGCTTGTCCATCAAATCAAAAAGCACCGCTTCCGCGGTGCTTTTGCCTATCTTTATCCCTTATGATGTTCAATGGCTGCTTTCACCAGTCCCACGAAGAGGGGATGGGGGCGGTTGGGGCGGCTCTTGAATTCCGGATGGGCCTGGGTGGCTTCGAAGTAGGGGTGATCTTTCAGTTCGATGGTTTCTACCAGACGTCCATCAGGGCTGGTGCCGCAGATGGAGAGGCCTGCTTTTTCCAGTTCCGGACGGAGGGCGTTGGATACTTCGTATCTATGACGATGTCTTTCGTATACGATTTCCTGGCCGCCGTAGAGTTCCCGGGCTTTGGATCCTTCGGTGAGTTTGCAGGGGTAGATACCGAGGCGCATGGTGCCGCCTTTTTCGGTGACGTCTTCCTGGTCGGGCATGAGGTCGATGACGGGGTACGGGGTTTCTGCATCGAATTCGGTGGAGTTGGCGTCTTTCATGCCGCATACGTCACGGGCAAATTCGATGACAGCGCACTGCATGCCCAGGCAGAGACCCAGGAAGGGAATATTGTTGGTGCGGGCGTACCTAATGGTTTCGATCTTGCCTTCTACGCCGCGATAGCCGAAGCCTCCGGGCACTACGATGCCGTCGATTCCTTTGAATACTTCGCGAAGGTCCGGTTTTTCTTCTTCCAGTACTTCGGAGTTAATCCAGTGGATATTGACTTTGGTGCCGAAGGCATAGCCTGCATGGGAGAGGGCTTCCACTACGGAGAGGTAGGCGTCGTGGAGTTCCACGTACTTGCCTACCAGGGCGATGTCCACTTCTTTGTCAGCGGACAGGATGCGGCCCACCATGGCTTTCCAGTCGTCCATATCGCAGGGGCTGTCGTCCAGTCCCAGTTTTTCCAGGGCAATGCGGTCCAGTCCTTCTTTCTGGAGCAGGAGGGGCACTTCGTAAATGCTCTGGGCGGTAAGGTTGTTAATGACTGCATTCGGTTCCACGTCGCAGAAGAGGGCGATTTTCCGTTTCATATCGTCCGGCAGTTCTTTCACTGTGCGGCATACGATAATGTCCGGCTGAATGCCGATGGAGCGCAGTTCCTTGACGGAGTGCTGGGTGGGTTTGGATTTCAGTTCATCTGCCGCTTCGATATAGGGTACCAGGGTGACATGGATATAGAGCACATCGTTCCGGTTCGGTACGTCCTTCTTCACCTGACGGATGGCTTCCAGGAAGGGCAGGGATTCGATGTCCCCTACGGTGCCGCCGATTTCGGTGATTACGATGTCGGCGTTGTCGTTTCTGCCTACCCGGAGTACCCGGTCTTTGATTTCATTGGTAATATGGGGAATGACCTGGATAGTAGAGCCCAGGTATTCACCTTTTCTTTCCTTATTGATGACGGACTGGTATACTTTGCCGGTGGTGACATTGGAGGCTTTGGACAGGTTCTCATCAATGAATCGTTCATAGTGGCCCAGGTCCAGGTCTGTTTCCGCACCGTCGTCGGTGACGAAGACTTCGCCGTGCTGGTAGGGGCTCATGGTGCCCGGGTCAATATTGATGTAGGGATCGAATTTCTGGATGGTAACCTTGTATCCTCTGTTCTTCAGAAGTCTTCCCAGGGATGCAGCGGTAATGCCTTTGCCCAGGGACGAAACAACGCCGCCGGTTACGAAGATATATTTAGTCATGGGACCTCCTTATGAAATGATTGATGCAATGGAAAGAAAATCTATCACATATGATCCGGTGCCGTAACCCCCAGAATGTGAAGGGCATGGACCAGGATATACTGTACGGCTGTAATGAGGCCCAGTCTGGCCTGCGTGGTTTCGCTGTCTACGCCCAGGATCCGGCATTCTCTATAGAAATGATGGAAAAGGGCAGCCAGTTCATAGGCATATTTGGCAATGCGCTGGGGTGCTCTTTCCGCTGCGGCGCCGGCCACGAGCTGATGGTAATTTTCCATCTTCTTGATGAGATCCAGTTCACATTCTTCGGTAAGTTTTGTGAAATCGGTATGTCCAAAGGTGCTGTCCCAGGATACGCCGGCTTCTCTGGCCTGGTTGAACAGGCTGTGAATACGGGCATTGGCATACTGGATATAGTATACCGGGTTTTCATTGGAATGCTTCTTGGCCAGGTCGATATCGAAATCCATCTGGGAATCCAGGGTTCTGGCGCAGAAGAAATAACGGGCTGCGTCGGTGCCTACTTCATCCATCAGTTCCCGCAGGGTCACAGCCTCGCCGGTACGTTTGGACATTTTCACCGGCTTCCCGTCCCGAAGGAGAGTAACCATCTGGAGAAGCATGATTTCAAAATCATCGGGATTGTAGCCCAGGAATTTCATGGCCGTTTTCAGGCGGATAATGTATCCGTGGTGGTCAGCGCCCCAGATATCGATGAGCTTGTTGTAGCCCCGATGAATCTTATTTCCTACATAGGCGATATCGGAGCAGAAGTAGGTGGGCACGCCGTTGGTACGAATCACCACCCGGTCCTTGTCATCGCCATTTTTCGTGGTACGGAGCCACAGGGCGCCATCCTTTTCATACATATTGTCTTCATCTTTCAGCACCTTGAGCGCTGCGTTCACCTGGTCCGGATAGAGGGACTTTTCAGAGAACCAGTTGTCAAAGTCCACGTTGAAATCATGAAGGTCTTTTTTCAGGGCAGCCAGCTTTTCTTTCAGTCCCAGTTCCTTGAAAATGGAAAGCCTTTCCTTTTCATCCATGTCCAGGTATTTCTTTCCGTCCCTTTCCAGAATATGGCGGGCGGTTTCCACAATATCCTGGCCATGGTAGCCGTCGTCCGGGATTTCGGCGTCAATGCCGTTCAGCTGGAGGTAGCGGGCATTGATGGATTCGGCCAGATGGTCGATCTGATTGCCTGCATCGTTCACATAGTATTCCGACAGTACATCATAGCCGGCAGCCCGAAGCAGATTCACCAGGGCAGAACCGTAAGCAGCGCCCCGGGCATGGCCGATATGAAGGGGACCTGTGGGATTGGCGGAAACGTATTCCACCAGAATCCGGTCCTTCTTGTCCTTCGGCAGGTCGCCATAGGAAGGGCCTGCTGCCAGGATATTCTTCAATTCGGTGTACACCGTATCCTTGGCCAGGAAGAAATTGATAAATCCGGCGCCGGCAATATCCATGCGGGACACCAGCGGTGTATCCATATGTTTCACAATCACATCTGCAATCATGCGGGGTGCCTTATGAGCTGTCCTGGCCCACTGCATGGCTGCATTGGTGGAATAATCGCCGAAATCCTTTTCCTTCGGGACTTCCAGCCGCTGCACCGGAGCGTAATCTCCCTCCGGCAGCTCCCCTGCCGCCACAGCGGCATCCTTTGCCTTTTCAATGAGTTCTTTCAGTTCTTCTCTGACTTCCATGAATATTCCGGATCCTCTCGAACATCAACAATAATTTCATTCAAATGGGTAAACAGACCTTCCAGCTCCACATCGTAGGAAAGACGCATGCGTCCTTTCCCATGGACAATGGAATTTTCGATTTCCCTGGTCACCACAGTCACCTTCAGGGCCCCCATGGGCGTCACATAACCTGACTCCGACGGTTCCCCCAGCCGGTACTCCTGGTTCTGCAGGAAACTGCCATCCCGTATGAGATTGACATGATCATCAAAAATACGGAGAGTGGTAGTGGTGCCTTCCATGCCTGCCAGCTTCGTTTCCCGGTAGCTGATGTACTGCATATCCCCCTCTTCTCCGTAAATACCCGGAGTTTCCAGGGAAATGGTCTCATCCTTCCCGTTCTCGTCCCGTTGCAGGGAAGTCACATTGATAATGACATGCTTTTCCAACACTATCGCCTCCCCGGTCTGTAAAATATATACATTATTATATCATAGATAGAGCCCTTCTTTTTCAGAAGAATTCTATAAATACAAGACTACTCATTATACCATGGAAGGAAAGGAAGTGACAAGGGTGGCAGGACGCGCCTGCGGCGCGAGGGTTCATTGGACACACCTGCGGTGTGAAGGTTCAAAGGGGAAGGTTCTTAAGATGGATGGGCCTTCGGCCCAAGGGTTCTTAAGTTTGACGGCCTTTCAGGCCGAGGGTGGTGGTATCGCCCTTACGGGCGATGAACATAAAGTCAGCGTTACGGGATTTACTTTCAGTGTCATATGGTATGATAAGCATTCTGCGGATTGGCTCGCTGCGCTCGCCTCCCCCTATCCGGCTTCGCCGGACTTCCCCCTGTTCAGGGGGCAGAATAAAACACCGCGAAACATTCCTTTCATAAGCAGCTCACAGCATAACGGAGCTTTATAGTGCCCCCGCTTGCGGGGGGAAGGTGGTGGCGCCAGCCACCAAAGGGGGGATCTCCCTCGCCCGCAGGGCGGTTGTCAAGGTTTTATCATAAGAGGGCGCCTTCTATAAATGTAAGGCGCCCACCACAACCCTCAGCGGCAAAGCCGCTGTCAAACTTAAGAACCCTCGGGGCGATAGCCCCGTCAAACTTTATAACCCTCAAGCCCCATAGGGGCTTGTCCATAAGGCGTGTCAACCTTCGGGAATACAGGAAAGCACCGCGCGGTCCCGATCCCGACCTCGCCTCCCGCTTTGCTTTTTCCCTCAAAAGCTACTACACTAAAGACAGAAAACACAGAAAGGAAGTGCATCCTATGGATACGACCTGTATGGCGGCAGGGCTCTTCCCCCATCCGCCCATTATGATTCCGGAAATCGGCGGAAAAGAGCTTTCCCGCATGGCTCTCACTGTAAAAACGGAAGAAGAAGCCATGAAGCGCATGGTAGAAAAAGGCATAGACACAGTGGTGATTATTTCTCCCCATAACCTCTGTTTCTATGACGGCCCCGCCCTCTTTCTGGCCCCTTCCATTTCCGGAAACCTCTCCGCCTTCGGACGGCCGGACGTGTCCATGACCCTTTCTATAGACCCCATGCTGTCCGAAGCTATTCTGAAAGAAGCAGAACCCCTCATCCCCCTGCACCGGGTGGATAAGGCGGAAGCCGCCCGATACGGCAAAGCCTTTACCGTGGATTGGGGTACCTTCGTCCCCATGTACTACCTGCTGAAAGCCGGCTTCCAGGGCCGGGCCGTCATGCTCTCCCCCTGCTTCTCCAGCTATGAAATCAATGAAATCCTGGGAACCATTGTGGAACGGTCCGCTGCCAAACTGGGGCGGAAAATCGGCGTCATCGCCTCCGGTGATTTATCCCACAAGCTGACGAAAGATTCGCCAAACGGCTATACCCCCAAAGGCATCCTCTTCGACCAGGCCGTCATGGACGCCCTGAAGCGCCGTGACAAGAAACCACTCACCTCCATGACCCCCGATTTCATCGATGAAATCGCCATGTGCGGCCTGCCGTCGGTATACTTCCTCTTCGGCGTTCTGGGGCATCGGAAAGCCGCCATGCCCTGCTTCTCCCATGAAGGCCCCTTCGGCGTAGGCTACGGCGTGTGCCTCTACCTCCCCGAGAAGGAACCGGAAAAGGAAGAAATTCACGATGAGCGGGTGAAACTGGCCCGGGAAAGCATCCGTTATTTTCTGGACCATGGGAAAATCATGAAAACGCCCCATGACCTTCCGCCGGAACTAAAAGGCCGGGCCGGCGCTTTCGTTTCCCTCCACAAATTCGGCGCCCTCCGGGGATGCATCGGCACCTTCCTTCCCTGCTATGACAATGTGGCGGAAGAAATCATCCACAACGCCAAAGCCGCCGCCTGCGACGACCCCCGCTTCCCGCCCCTTTCGGCCCGGGAACTTTCTGACCTCACCATTTCCGTAGATATCCTTTCCGCACCAGAGCCGGCCTCCCTGTCCGACCTGGATGCCAAAAAATACGGAGTCATCGTGGAAAAAGGCACCCGCCGGGGCCTCCTCCTGCCGGACCTTGACGGTGTGGACACGCCGGAAGAACAGATCGCCATTGCCAAAAGAAAGGCCGGCATCGGGCCGGAAGAATCGGTCAAACTCTATCGGTTCCATGTGAAGAGGTATTATTGACGCGCCTTTGGACACGCCTGCGGCGTGAGGGTTCAAAGGGTTCAGAAGGGAAGGTTCTTAAGATGGATGGGCCTTCGGCCCAAGGGTTCTTAAGTTTGACGGGGCCTTTGGCCCCGAGGGTTGTGGATTGCCCTTGGACACACCTGCGGTGTGAGGGTTCTTAAGATTGACCGGCCTAACGGCCGGAGGGTTCTTAAGTTTGACGGGGCCTTTGGCCCCGAGGGTTGTGGATTGCCCTTCGGTGCACAGCGAACACATTTTGTAGGAGCGCTAGCGACGCACAAAATGTAATGAGTCGTTTCCCCTTTAGGGGGCAATGAGTATGAAGTCAGCGTTACGGGATTGGCTTTCTGTGTCATATGGTATGAAAAGCATTCTGCTGACTGGCTCGCTGCGCTCGCCTCCCCCTATCCGGCTTCGCCGGACTTCCACCTAAAGGTGAAACGACTCACTATGATTTGTGCGTCGCTGGCGCTCCTTCAAATCATGTTCGCTGTGCATCCACGGGAAAGCGTGTCACACGATTCTCAGGTCGCTTCGCTTCCTTACGAATCGTGTTCCCTTGCCACCCCTGTTCAGGGGGCAGAATAGGTTTCTATGCTTTCCTGCAGAGGCATGGCTCCATGGCTAAGTACCCATAGTCCCACCGCTTGCGGGGGGAAGGTGGTGGCGCCAGCCACCAAAGGGGGATGCATTTCCAACGCCCGCAGGGCGGTTGTATGGTTTTTGCTGCCCCAGGCAGCGGCATATAAAACTCCCCTCTGAACCAGCCCGCTCTGTGGGCCGAACCCATCGTTCGGTGCGCAGCACACGAACGATAGAACCCGAGCGCCGAAGGCGCTTGAACCCTCAAGCCCCAAAGGGGCTTGTCCCTATGGCGCCTACCACAACCCTCACGGCCGCAGGCCGTGTCAAACTTAAACCCCTTAAGAACCTTCGGCCCACCGGGCCGTCAACCCTCAAGCCCCAAAGGGGCTTGTCCCTAAAGGAGGTCACCATGGAATGTGCATTATATGACAAAAATGAAAAGGGCATCTGCATCTGCCGTCTCTGCCCCCGCCGCTGCCGGATTCTTCCTTCTCAGAGAGGCTGGTGCCGCACCCGCTGGAACGACCACGGCCTCTTGAAATCACTGACCTACGGTCTTGTTACCTCCGCCGCTCTGGATCCCATAGAAAAGAAGCCCCTGGCCTATTTCCATCGGGGAAGTTTCATCCTTTCCCTGGGAAGCTGGGGCTGCAATATGAACTGCTCTTTCTGCCAGAATTTTGAAATTTCCCAAAAAGAACCGGAAAGCCGGAAAGTGACGCCGCATCAGGTGCTCCGCCTGGCCCGGGCCCTTACAGCCGAAGGAAATATAGGCGCAGCCTGGACCTATAATGAACCGACCCTGTCCTTTGAATTCATTCGTGACACGGCCCCTCTCATCAAGGAAGCAGGCCTTGTGAACGTGATGGTATCCAACGGCTTCATCAGCTCCGAAGCGCTGGACAGGCTTCTTCCCCTTATTGACGCCTGGAACATCGACCTGAAAGGCTGGCAGCCCGATTTCTACAGAACCATCTGCGGCGCCGCCAGAAATCCGGTGCTGGAAACCATTCGAAGAGCAGCAGAAGTGTCCCATGTGGAACTGACCAACCTGGTCATTCCCGGAGAAAACGATGACCCCGAAGCCTTTGAGGACATGGTCCGCTGGATAGCCTCCCTGAATCCCGCCATGCCCCTCCATATCACCCGCTTCTTCCCCCGCTGGCGCATGACACGCCACCCGCCCACACCGGTTTCCACCTTGGTTTCCCTAGGAAACATAGCCAGGAAATACCTTTCCCGCGTAAGGATAGGAAATGTAACAGATGAAGAACTGGCGGAGTATCACTGGAGAAATTAACAGGGCCGCAGAGCGGCCCGGGTTCAGAAGGTTCAGAAGGTTCAGAAGGTTCAGAAGGTTCGGCCTGCCTTTGGCAGGCTGGTTCAAAGGGTTGTGGATTGCCCTTACGGGCAATACTTATAAAGTCAGCGTTACGGATTAACCTATCTGCATCATACGTCACGAAAAGCATTACGTCGATCAGCCACCTCCGGTGGCTTTCCCCCCGCTGAGCGGTGGGACAATAAAGATCCGCAAAGCAGTCCTTTCATAAGCAGCTCATAGCATAACGGAGTTTTATAGTCCCCTGTGGAGGTCCTGCATAGGACCTCCAAGTGGGGCGAAGTAAGGCGCCTAGCCTGCCCATTAAGGCGCTTTCCTTTTGCCGCCCCACCGAACTGCGGGGGTGGCAAAGGAACTGGATTCATAGGGGAGCTGTAGGCGACCCGCGAATCCAGTGACATGCTTCCCACCGGGCAAGGTGGTGGCGCCAGCCACCAAAGGGGGAATGCATTTCCTCGCCCGCAGGGCGGTTGTATGGTTTTCGCTGCCCCAGGCAGCGGCATATAAAATTCCCCTCTGAACCAGCCCGCTCTGTGGGCTGAACCCATCGTTCGGTGCGCAGCACACGAACGATAGAACCCGGGCGCCGAGAGGCGCCTGAACCTTCAAGCCCGTCAGGGCTTGTCCATAAGCCGCGTCAACCTTCGGGAATACTGGAAAGCACCGCCCAGGTCCCGGTCCCGATCCCGACCGCGCCACAGGCGCTTCACCTCGCAAGCCCCAATCCCATCTCCATTTATCCAAAGAAAGAAGGACATTCTATGCTTCCAAAAATTCCACCCAAAATCATTGAACATGCCAACGGCGGTAAAGGCCGCATCATTCTCCAGCCCATTGCGGGGCCGGACATACTGAAAGACAAATGCCGGGTCTATGTGAAGGCCACCTTGGAAAAGGGCTGCTCCATGGGCGTGCACCAGCACAAAGGAGATGGAGAAATCTATTACATCCTCTCCGGTCATGGCCTGTATACCGACAACGACACCACCTATGAGGTGAAGCCGGGGGATGCCATGTTCTGCCCAAACGGCAGCCGCCACGGGCTGGAAAATACGGGAAAGGAGGACCTGGTTTTCATGGGCCTCATCATTTATGACAACTGAATGGAGCAAACAAAAAGCAGCGTCATCATGACGCTGCTTTTTAAGTGGAATTTTCCCTGTCTTCCAGCCAAAAGGGGGGATCCGGTGGCGGCACCCTCACCATTGACTTTCTTTACTTTCTTACGCTGATTCTTTCTCTGATATGATTTCCCTTTTCCGCTTCATCCACCAGGGCCACGGCGTAATCGGCGTAGGAAATATAACTTTCTCCCTTTTCATTCACTGTGAATTCTTCGCCTGCCAGCACGTAGGAGCCGGTCCTTTTTCCTTCCGGATCAAATTCGGCAGCCGGGCTGATGTAGGTCCATTTCACATCGTTTCTCTTCCGCAGTTCATCCAGCGATTTTCCCTGACCCCGGGATACAGGCAGGTATTCTTTGGGGAAATCGGCGGTCTCAAACAGTCTCTGACTGTGATCCTTATCCATGTACAGGCTGCCGGCGCCGCCTACCACCAGAAGACGGGTGCTGCTGCCGGAAAGAATATCTGCCAGGTGGTTCAGGGTCACGCTGTGGAGATTCATTTTTTCATCATCCCAGATACCAAAGGCATCTACCACCACATCAAATCCTTCCAGGTCTTCCCTGGTCAGAGCCATGATATCCTTCTGAATCACCTTTTTGGCTTCTGTCTTATTGGCACTGCGGACAATGGCAGTCACGTCCATGCCTCTTTCCAGGGCTTCCTTCACAATCAGTCTTCCTACTTTGCCGTTTGCTGCGATAACTCCGATTTTCATCATAATTTCTCCTTTTTACATACTTACATACTGCATCGAATTGATGTAATCGATTTCGTTACAAGTATGATATCACAGCTGTATTGTAACGTCAATAGTTACATTTAAATTTCTTCAAAAAAAATCACAGCCCCCTTCCGGCTGTGATTCCTCATTCATTTTATTTTACTTATATCCTGTTTTCCTTCAGAAACTCTATGTACTCCTCACCCCATACCTGGATACTGTCAAGCACCGGCGCAAATCGTCTGCCCATGGCGGTGAGGGAGTACTCCACCCGTGGCGGCACCTCGGGATACACGGTGCGGTGCACCAGTCCTTCCTTTTCCATATACTTCAGCTGGGACGACAAAGTGGCATGGGTGATTTGGATGTCCCGCTCCAGTTCGTTGAATCGTTTCGTGCCTTCGTTCAGGGCATGCAGGATAAGAATGGCCCATTTCCCCTGCAGCAGCTTCTGGGCTGTCACAAAGGGGCAGATGCCGAATAATTCATTTTTCATGATTTCCTCCTATTGCGCAAGTATTTCATACCAGGTCAAGGGAAATATCCTTCTTGTCAGTTATTTTATATCAGTCATATAATGAAAGCAAGTAAAAAAAACATACCATATGGGCCATATGGGGCAAAACATACCCGGCTGCGGCCGCCCAGCGGCGGAAGGCCAGAGGTCCGACATCTGACCTCCCCCTGGCAGTGACTCACAGGAAACAAGGACCCAAAGCCGCCCCACTTCACCAGCTCACTGGTACATCACAAGGAGATGATTTCATGACAAAAATGCCTGTTATTTTCACGGGACACGGAAGTCCCATGATTGCTTTGGAAAAGAACGACCTTACCCGCACCTTTCATGATCTGGGAAAGGAGATCATAGACACCTTCGGCCGTCCGAAGGCCATTCTGTCTCTGTCCGCCCACTGGTTCACCAGAGGAAACCATGTACAGTCCAGCCCTTTTCCCCGGCAGATTTTCGATATGTATGGATTTCCCAAAGAGCTCTACGAAGTAAAGTACGAGCCCAAAGGGTTCCATCCCCTTACGGAGCGGGTATTATCCCTGCTGCCGTCGGCCGATATCAATGATGACTGGGGCATCGACCATGGCAGCTGGACAGTGCTTACCCATTTCTTCCCTGACGCTTCCATTCCGGTGGTGCAGCTTTCCATTGACGGTAAGATTTCTCCCAAAGCTTCCTATGACATAGGAAAGGCCCTCTCGCCGCTCCGGGAGGAAGGGTACCTCATTTTCGGCAGCGGAAATATTGTGCACAACCTGTACAAAGTGGAATGGAACAATGAAGGCGGCTCTCCGGCAGCAGACCGGTTCGACGCCTTCATTACCGAAGCCGTAAAAAAGCGGGATGACGAAAAAGTCATAAACTACGAAGACCATGACGACGCCGCCTACGCCGCTCCTACGGCAGACCATTTCCTGCCCCTTCTCTACACCCTGGGGGCCGCAGAGGGAGAAAAGCCCCTTGTTTTCAACCAGGTCAGAAATCTGGGTTCCATTTCCATGACCGGATATGCTTTCGGTCTTAATTCATGAGGGAGGAATTTGCCATGTCTCTTGCTTTCCACGTGTACCATCCCGGCGCCAAAGCCATTTTTGATGTCACATCCACTTTAATCACCGGCGAAAAGGACGCTTTCCTGGTAGACGCCCAGTTCCAGAAACAGTACGCAGAGGAGCTGGTACAGCTCATCAAAGACAGCGGAAAAGAGCTGCAGGTGATTTATATTTCCCACTTTGATCCGGACTACTACTTCGGCCTGGATGTACTGGCTGATGCCTTCCCCAAAGCCCGCATTCTTTCCACCGCTCAGACGGCCTGGATGATTTCCGCCAGCCGGGACGACAAGCTCGCCGTCTGGAAGAAGGCTCTGGGAGAAGACGCTCCATCCCGTTTCATCCTGCCCGAGGCAGTAAAGGAGCTGCCAAAGCTGGAAGGGGAGGAAATCAGAATCATCACCTGCCCCGATGACGAAATGCACAGCTTCCTCTATGTGCCCTCTGAAAAAACAGTGCTGGGCGGCGTATCCCTGGCCGAAGACAGCCATCCCTGGATGGCTGACACCAAGGGGCTTGACGAACTGGACAAATGGATCCCCCAGGTAGAAACCATGGCATCCCTGGCTCCGGAAAAGGTCATTGCCAGCCATCACTACAATGATGAGAAGAAGGGCCATCCCGCCATCCTTTCCTGCACCCTGGAATACCTGAAGTACTATCGGGAAGCCCTGGCCAGCGGAAAGACCGCTGACGCCATCGTTTCCATGATGAGTGAAAAATACCCTTCCCTTGGCGGAAAAGACACCCTTGCCTTCGGCGCCCGGGTCATCACCGGCGTAGAGCCCTGGGTACGGAAAGACCTCTACCCTGGCATCGGCCACCATGTCATCATGGACTTTTCTCCTGCCGCCGTATTTGATGTGGAATTCAAGGACCACAAAACCCTGACCTTCACCCAGACAGAAGGCGAAAATAAGGGCTACTCCAACACCATGCCCTTCACCGCCGAGGAAATCGCCGATCATGTGTACATGGTGCACTGGCAGGAAAATGCAGGCATCGCTGTGGTTCACGTGCAGAACTGGAACACCCTGGAGGTATGGACCAATATTTACGTCCCCGGACAGCCGGGCATCCATATGAAGGGAAGAATGAGGCTGTAATAGAAGGAGCGCTGTATGGGCCACTTCGTGGCCCGGGTTCATAGGGTTCAGAGGGTTCAAAGGGGAAGGTTCTTAAGATGGATGGGCCTTCGGCCCAAGGGTTCTTAAGTTTGACGGCCTTTCAGGCCGAGGGTTGCGGATTGCCCTAGGCAATGCTTATAAAGTCAGCGTTACGGGATTTACTTTCAGTGTCATATGGCTTGATTGGCATTCTGGTGATTAGCCGCTGCGCGGCTCCCCCTTATCCGGCTGCGCCGGACTTTCCCCCATCCGGGGGACAGAATAAACTGCTCCATGCTTTCCTGCAGAGACATGGCCCCATTGCTAAACATCCATAGTGCCCCCTCATAGAGGGGGAAAGGTGGTGGCGCCAGCCACCAAAGGGGGATGCATTTCCTCGCCCGCAGGGCGGTTGTACGGTTTTCCTGCCGCCAAAGGCGGTATAAAAAATGGCGCCGAAGGCGCCGTACCTCGCCAGCGCAGCGATACTATATAACTCCCGAGGGCGAGAGCCCTCAACCCGCCTGTAAGGCGAAGCCGATCACAGGCAGAACCCTTGGCGCCCAGGGCCAAAGGCCCGGCGGCGCCATCAACCCTCGCCCGCGAAAGCGGGCGTCAACCTTCGGGAATACCCGGAAAGCACCGCCCAGGTCCCGGTCCCGATCCCGACCGCGCCACAGGCGCCTGAACCCTCAAGCCCCAAAGGGGCTTGTCCATAAAGCGCTCACCAGCTCACTAAAAAAGCACCGGTTTCTGCCGGTGCTTCTCTTTTATAATCCCGTTTCCCGGATATCCCCGCTGCTCTGGGCGGCGCCCAGCATAACGGATAATTCGTAGAGTTTCTGTTTGAATGGTTCCTTTTCCTTTTTGGCCTCTTCATAGGAAATGATTCGTACTTCGCCTCGATGCATGCCTGCCAGGGCTCCTGTTTCTCCTTCCAGCAGTGCTTTCACTGCCGCCGCTCCCAGGGTGGATCCCAGGATGCCGTCTCGGGCCGTGGGCTGGCCACCCCGCTGGATGAAGCCGAGGATGGTGGTGCAGATGTCGATGTCCGTCCGCTCGGTAAGCCATTCGGAGAGGGCCCTGCCGTCATCAGCACCTTCCGCACAGATGATGATGCTGTTCGTCCTGCCTGCTTCCATCTGGAGTTTCAGGCTTCTGGCCAGTTTTTCCCGGCTGAAGGGCACCTCCGGCACCAGAATGTATTCAGCGCCGGAAGCAAGGCCGGCATCCAGGGCGATATTTCCTGCAAACCGCCCCATCACTTCGATAATGGCTGCCCGGTTATGGGCGGAGGCGGTGTCCCGGATGCGGCTTACAGCGGATACCACGGCATTCACCGCCGTATCATGGCCTATGGTTTCATCGGTGCCGTGCATGTCGTTATCAATGGTCCCCGGCAGGGTGACCGTAGGTATGCCCAGGCGGGACAGCTTTTCCGCTCCCTGGATGGACCCGTCGCCGCCGATGACGATGAGTCCTCCGATGCCCCGCTTCCGGAGGATCTGCGCCGCCTTTTTCTGGTTTTCCTCTTCAAAAAAGGCTTTGCAGCGGGCTGTCTTCAGCATGGTGCCGCCGTGAAGCACGATGCCGCTGACAGAAGATGAATTCATGGCAATCATGTCATCTTCCAGAAGACCTGCATAGCCTCGATAGATGCCGTAAATTTCCTTACCCCAGTACAGCGCCGTCCGCACCACGCTCCGTACCGCCGCATTCATGCCCGGTGCGTCGCCGCCGCTGGTAAGAACTGCCAGTTTGTCCATAGTATCCCTCCTTTATGTATATAGATAGAGTCCTGATTATCATAGAGGCCTGATCATCTGCGAAACTGTATTCCCGTGAGTAAGGGGGTTCAAAGGGTTCAAAGGGTTCGGCCTGCCTATGGCAGGCTGGTTCAGAGGGTGGCGGATTGCCGCTCTGCGGCAATGCTTATAAAATCAGCGTTACGGGATTGGCTTTCTGTGTCATATGGCATAGTAAGCATTCTGCTGATTGGCTCGCTGCGCTCGCCTCCCCCTATCCGGCTTCGCCGGACTGCTCCACGGGAAAGCGTGTCACACGATTCTCAGGTCGCTTTGCTCCCTTACGAATCGTGTTCCCTTGCCACCCCTGTTCAGGGGGCAGAATAAAACACCGCGAAACACTCTCTTCATAAGCATCTCTGCAGTAAGCACGGGTTATAGTGCCCCCGCTTGCGGGGGAAAGGTGGTGGCGCCAGCCACCAAAGGGGGATTGCATTTCCTCGCCCGCAGGGCGGTTGTATGGTTTTAATATATGATGGCGCCGAAGGCGCCGTACCTCGCCAGCGCAGCGATACTTCATACCTCCCGAGGGCGGAGCCCTCAACCCGTCCGGGAGGCGTCAGCCGGTCCCGGACAGAACCCTTGGCGCCCAGGGCCAGAGGCCCGGCGGCGCCATCAACCCTCGCGGCGAAGCCGCGTCAACCTTCGGGAATACTGGAAAGCACCGCCATGGCCGCCAGCCGCCCTCATTTCCTCCGTTCCGCAAAGGTCACGTGGTGCTGATCGATATACCTTGCAATGAGGAGGGCGGTCTGCTCGGGATGGCAGTTGGTGGTATTGATGACCAGGTCCACCCGGTCCCTCCATTTGGCCCATTTCCGGAGCATCTGCCTCACGTAGCCGTCTACATCGGAATAGTCCATGGTGGGCCTTTTGCCTATGCGGCGCCGCACCCGTTCTGCCAGTCGGAAGGGACGGGCGTAGAGGAGGATCATCAGTCCGTATTCGGAAAGGAGATGAAATTTCTCCTCGGTCATGGGATAGTTCCCGCCCATGGCAATCACTGCTTCATGGTAGTAGCGCACATGGTTGATGACCTGCATTTCCTTTTCCGCAAAGGCTTCCGGCCCTGCTTCTTTATAAATATCTGCTATTTTCTTCCCGGTTTCACGCTCCATCATCCGGTCCGTATCCGCCAGCTGCCATTCCAGTCCGTCAGAGAGTATTTTCGCCGCCCGGCTCTTGCCTGTGCCCATGGGACCGATGAGGACTATATTTCTCTTTTTCATAGGTACCTCGGATTTGGAATGTCTGAACCTCCATTTCATAGGCCAGCCCTTTTGGCGACCGTTTCAGTTCCTTGAGGTTCACGGCACTCCATCTTTCTTTGCCTTTTATTATATCAAAGGTTTGCACGATTTGTGCATAGGTACCGGTGCCGGAAATATGAAAAATATGAAATATTCCATTCTCTCCTTCCTTCTCTTCTTCAGAAACGGTATCCACCTTAAGACCTCCTTCTTCGGCTGCATTCACCAGGGACGCCGGAGAGGCGGTGGAGAAAAGGCTTTCCAGAAAGGGAAGGCTGGAGGGGCGGTGAGGGGCTTTGGAAAAAATTTCTACCTGCCTGTTTTCTTCCTCCAGACTCCGGGACAGGTTTTCCTTTTCCAGAGCCATCAGTTTCAGATAGCCGCCGGAAAGGAGGAAGAGAAGGGCAAGGAGCAGGAAGGTTCTCCCGTATTTCCTGTCATTCATGAGTCTCATCGGGTCCATGATTTCCTCCTTTCAGGGAAATGGTGAAATCTACCAGTCCTGTGACGGGGTCTGCCTTCCGGCTGCCATTCCGGGCAGCCATGCCCCAGGAGGTGGAAAAGGAGTTCCGAAACAGGCTGAGCCGCTCGTTTGACTGGGCGGTGCCCTCTATGTGTATAACGTCTCTCTCCTGTCGGATGGAGGAAATCACAATGCCCGGAGGCACCGACTCTGCCAGAAGGACCAGTTTTTCTTCCCACCGGCCGTCCTTCTTTTCCAAATCGCCCAGCAGCTGTTCCAGTTCCCTTTCCCTCACGGCCGTCCGCCTTGCTTCCACCAGCTGTTCTTTCTGCGGCTTCAGCCGGCCCTCTTCCCGGCGCAGGGCAGACAGCCGGTTTTCCGCTGAAAGGAATTCTCCCCCTGCCAGGAGGAAGAACAGGAGAGACACAAGGCACAGGCCCTGGGCAGCCCGAAGGGTCCGGTTTTCTTCGGTGATAAAGGATTTTCTCTTTTCCGTGAGAGGCAGGGTGAGCCTGCCGGAGGAAAGGCGGCGGAAAAGGATTTCCATATCCGCCCAGCCGCCGTAATCAGAAAGAAAATTTTCTGCCATGGTCAGGCTGCCTGGCAGAAGACCATTTTCTCCCTCCCTTTCAATTTCCTCCTTCATCCTTTCTTTCCAGAAAGTTTCTTCTTCCCTGCCGCAGTCCGAAAGGGGAATGAAGAAGCATGTCCCTTTCTGTATATTGAAATTGGCCAGGCACCGTTCCATGAAGAGGGCTCCCTTCCCTTTTTCTTCCTTTCGCAGAATACGGCTTCTTAAAAGGCGGTCTTTCCGGAAAATGAGGATGGCTGACCGTTTCCGTCCATAGAGGATGAAATGGGGTTCTTCGGAAAGGGGCACCGCCGTCACTGGCAGTGCTTTCCCCACATGGCAGCCTGCCAGGGCGGCGCCCTTCTCCCACAGGGAAAGGGTTTCCTTCTTCACCGCTTCCACATGCACTTCCCAGCCCAGGGGACTGTGGGACGTCACCTCCCAGCCCGGGGACATGGGCTCATCCGTACGGAAAAGGCGGTCTTCCTCCCAATACATGGTTTCTACCATTTCTTCTTCCGTCATGGCCGGATACTTCCTGTTTTCCAGACGAAGGTCCGGAAAATTGACCAGAAGGAGGATTTCCTTCCGTTTCATGCCCTGCTCTGCCAGCGCTCGGAAGGCAGCAGCCACGGCATTTTCCGTCATTTCTTCCAGCGGCACGGAAGCGGTGCGAAGGAATCTCCCTTCCTTCAGGTCCGCCGCCCACAGCTTTCCTGCCAGCAGGACACAGACCATACCAGGGTGACGCCAGGTCTGCCACCGCTGCCACAGGGGGTGGGCTGTCATTTTATTCATCCATTCTCTATGGTTCACTTCTGATATCCTCCACCCGAATCCTTGTCTTTCCCTCTTTTTCATCCTTTTGGTATGTCAGGTTCACATAACGCCGGTAATCCCTGTTTCCGTCTTCCGCCCGGGACAGGATGCTGCCCTTTTGGGGAAAAGATACCGCCACGGTCCTGTCATTCAGGGAAAAGGAAATCTCCCCGGCTGTTCCCTTCCGGGAAAGGGAAGCCAGGGCCCAGTTGGCGCCGCTTTCTGCCGCATACACCGAAACAAGCCCTTTCCGGTAGCGGAGAACCGATTCCCCGCTCCGTCCTTCATAAAAAACAAAGGCCACCGACACCGTGAGAAGGGCTGTCATAAAGAGGAGAAGCATCATGGAAAGACTTCCCTTTCTCCTATTCATAGGCTTCTCCCTTTTTATAAAAATCGGCGTAGGGAATCACCGACGTTTCAAAATCCCGATCCATTCCCATCATCTGGTGGTGCATGGTAAAGGAAATGGTCACCGGTCCTCCTTCGGCCTGCCGGAAAAGGGAGGGCCTCCCCGGAAGGAAAGCGTAGGCCTCAGGCCCTGTGTATTCACCGGTAAGAGGCTGGATATTGTCATTGTAGAGCTGGAGCTTCAGCTTCTCCCGGTCCACAAAGAAGCTGTAAGTCCCCTCGCCGCCTCCATCAGTGAAGGCCTGGTAATTATACCCATTCCCCCTCACCACGCCGTCGGCACGGACGCGGTTATTTCTGATTTTTTCCACCATGAAATCCATGGCAAAGAGCCCCGTTTCCGAAAGTTTCGTCCCTGTCCTGCCCCTTTCCAGGGCGGAAAGCCAGGATCCCGCCAGCGGCAGAACCATCACGGCCAGGGCGGAAATGAGAAAAAGAGCCATCAGGCCATCCAGAAGAATGACACCTTTCCTTCTCATAGTCCATCCTCCACCAGTGTTTCCAGAACAAAGCCGCCGCTTTCTTTCCCCTTCACCAGACAGCGGACCCGCACCATGGGTACCTCTTGCAGCAGCTCCTTCTCCTGCCGCACCTCTATATCATAGGTGCGGCCATTCCTTGTCACCGTTCCTGAATGAGGCATGGCGCCTTTCCCAAAGCGGAGGAAATACTTTGCCCTTTCCATCACATCCTGGGCAATGAGAGCCTCGTCCAGCTCTGCCTCCCGCCTGGCCTCCAAATCCAGGGCCTGATGCAGGGAGAAGGCCATGCCGGAAATCAGAATCCCTCCCGCCGTCAGGGCCGTGACTGCCCAGATAAGAAGAAAGCCTTTCCGTTTCATAGGACCTCCTTGGGGCCGCTTTGTGGCCCGGGTTCAAAAGAGAGGGTTCGGCCTGCCTTTGGACACACCTTCGGTGTGAGGGTTGACGGGGCTGCGCCCCGAGGGTTGTGGCCGCCTGCCGGCGGCGGGTTGTGTATCGCTTCGCTCAGGGGGCAACAGCGCCTGCGGCGCTGAGGGTTGTGGTATCGCCCCTTGGGCGATGAGTATAAAGTCAGCGTTACGGGATTGGCTTTCTGTGTCATATGGCATGATAAGCATTCTGCTGATTGGCTCGCTGCGCTCGCCTCCCCCTATCCGGCTGCGCCGGACTTCTCCACGGGAAAGCGTGTCACACGATTCTCAGGTCGCTTTGCTCCCTTACGAATCGTGTTCCCTTGCCACCCCTGTTCAGGGGGCAGAATAAATCGCTCTATGCTTTCCTGTAGAGACATGGCCCCATGGTTAAGCATCCATAGTCCCACCACGAAGTGGTGGCAAGGGAACTTGATTCGCAAGGAGCCGTAGGCGACTGAGAATCAAGTGACACGCTTCCCAGCGGGGCGGGAAGGTGGTGGCGCCAGCCACCAAAGGGGGAATGCATTTCCAACGCCCGCAGGGCGGTTGTATGGTTTTAGCCGCCAAAGGCGGCATTTATACTGGCGCCCCAAAGGGCGCCGTACCTCGCCAGCGCAGCGATACTATATAACTCCTGAGGGCGAGAGCCCTCAACCCGCCTGTAAGGCGAAGCCGATCACAGGCAGAACCCTGGCAGCCCAGGGCCGAAAGGCCCGGCGGCTGGCTCAACCCTCACGCCCGTAAGGGCGTGTCAACCTTCGGGAATACTGGAAAGCACCGCCCAGGTCCCGGTCCCGATCCCGACCTCGCCACAGGCGCCTTCGGCGCCGAACCCTGCTAATTCACCCTCACCCTGCCGGTATACATGGCCACGGTGACCTGCTTTTTGTACTTTCCATCCTTTGTAGTCAGCACGGCGGAATAGGTCTTTCCATCACCGGCGTAGGTTTTGTGGAAAGTGAGGTCCAGTTTACCGGACAGACGGATGGAAGAGGGCAGTTTTCCTTCCGGTTCCATGCGGCTCACGCCGCGGCGGGTATAATAAATCACCTCTCCCCTGGCATCGGGCAGGCAGTAGAAATGATATTCGTTGGCCGTATTTCCATAACGGCCGGTGTCATTTCTGGACAGCACCTGCACCTGCCGGATGGCGGCTGCCAGTGTTTCCGCCGCCAGGTCCAGTTCCTTTTCCTCCTGCCAGGAGCGGATGGACGGGAATGTCAAAGCCCCTGCCAGGGATACCAGAAAAAGAATGACCAGGGCCTCAGCCAAAAGGAAACCAGGGCGGCAAGAGAGGACCCCATATTTCCTGCCATCCATAAGCCATCACCCCTCCCAAGGCAATGAAAGGGCCGAACCGCACCGGATCCCCTGCTTTTTTCTTTCCCAAAAGAAGGGGAATCGCCAGAAAGAGCAGGGCGGACAAGGCGGAAAACCAGATAAAAAGGAGAGCCGTCAGCGGCGAAAGCCAGAAGGCGGCGCCGGTGGAAAGCACCAGATCCCCGGTGCCCATGGACTTTTTGGAAACCAGGTACAGCACCACATATATGGAAAAAACAAGGGCCGCCGATAAAAGACTGTCCCCGGCGCCCTGCCGCCGGAAAGCGGTCATGAACCCGGTCACCGCCAGAAGCAGGCTCCAGCCGTCGGAAAGATAACCGGTACGCCAGTCCTCCAGCGCCGCCAGTGCCAGCAGCAGCACAAAAAGGGCAGGGGAAAAGAAGGATGGGCCCCTCACAAGGAGGACGCCATAGCCTAAGACGCCTCCTGCCCAGAGAGCCTGCCATTTCCTGTGCCGCCAAAGGCGGTCCCAGAAAACCGTTCCTTCTTCCCCTGCCCTTTTCATCGTGCCTCCATGGCCCGCTAACCGCTGACCGCCTTCCGCCGACCAGTCCACCAGCTCACTAGTCCACTGTTCTCACTAAGTCACCGTTCCAAAAGAAGAATAGGTCTTCCCCTTGAACGACGCCACCACTTCCCCTTTCTCCTTCATTTCATAGGTCACCGTCTTATCCGGCGGCTCCGGCACCTTTTTCAGATATCCCTCTTCACTGCTGCCTACCAGACTGTCCAGAGACGCAGGATAGACCCCATTCTTCACATAGTACATCTCCGCTGCCGTACCCAGAGTGGAAATATCCGACCGGATCCGTGCCACCTTGGCCTCATCGGTGAGGCCCGTCAGGTTAGGCACCGCCATGGCCGCCAGCACCCCGATAATAGCCACCACGATAATAAGCTCCAGAATCATAAAGCCTTTTCTTTTTCTTTTCCTTCTCTCTTCCTTCATCATATGACTCCCTGCCGGTGCAGCTTTTCCGCCGGAAATAACCGCACCTTTTCTCTTTAAACCCGTAAGAAACCAATCAAAGAAAAATCCAAATCCCCTGGGGATATAAAAAGAACCATCTGCCATGACCTGCTAAGCTTCCCAATCCTCCTCTCCCACAAAGCGGCCTACACGCAGCCTGAATGCTTCATATTTTCTCTGAGCCACAGGAAGAATCCTGCCGCTCTTCAATACCACCCGATCCGGTCTGATTTCCGATATTTCATTCCCATTCACCAGAATGCCCCGGCAGGGAGAAATAAAAAGAAATGGCGACGCATCGGCAAGCCGTTCCTCCAGCTGCCGCATACGGCCCCGCACCTCCAGCTGCCGGCCATCGGTCAGACAGAGCACCTGGTGATGATCATCGCTCACCACGGCCTCCAGGGTAGACAAATCCACCACTGCCTCGCCCTCTGCCATTTTAAACATCATCTGCCTGTGCCAGTCCCGTTCCACAAAAGCAATCCCCCGTCTCAGCCCTTCCAGCGCCTCCTTTTCCGACAGCGGCGTCACAAGATAATGGACCGCCGCCAGCCGGAAAGCATCCATGCAGTACCCCTCGGTGGCAGACAAAAACACAAGAGCCGGCTTCTCCGGCATCCTTCGGAGCGCCGATGCCGCATCCACCGCATTCATGCCCCGCACCGACGTATCCAGGAAAACGATTTCAAAAAGCTTCTTCCGATTCTCCACTTCCTGCAGAAACACATAGCTGTTTTCATAGGACCCAAAGCCCAAAGACAGGCCCTGGCTCCTCATGAACTCACCGCATACCTTTCGAATCATGCCCACCGTATCGGGCTCATCGCTCACCACTGCCACATGAACCATAGACTCCGCCTCCCTCCGGGAAACTCCACGGCATAAGAAACAATGCAAAGGAATCCTGAAAATACATGGGTTTATGAAATGAGATAAAGCGGAAAACCAACGAAGGATTTTCTTTCATTATCATATAATTTTTCATATGAGTCCAATAGAAAAGAATCATTGCGTGTAAAGATAAAATGCGTTTATTGCATAATAGAATGTTTTATCCGTATGGGAAGAAATGAAATCCCCCGGTCCCCCTCCCGGGACCATCCTGTTTCCTATCTCATTTCCATACTGTTATGCCTTTTTGGAAATATAGCCATCCACTGGAAGTGATATAATAAAAGTTAACTACAATCATTCATATCCCTGCCGGCGGCGGAAAACCTGTCCCGCTGCCCAACAAGCAAAGGAGGAATCATTATGGCATTAAAAGAATTTGAATTCGGTTTCGGCCATGGCACCCAGAAAGTCAGTCTGCCGGAAGAACATATTCTGGACGTACTGGAAGGGAACCCCACACCGGCCTGCGACGTCAAAGAAGCCACCCTGGAATGCATGCGTCATCCCATTGGATCCAAACCCCTGCAGGAAATCGTCTCCAAAGGAGACAAAGTCTGCATCGTCTGCGCCGACGTCACCCGTATCTGGAACCATTCGGACCAGTTCGTCATTCATGTGGTGAACGAACTGAACCTGGCCGGCGTACCTGATGAAGACATCTGCATCCTCTTTGCCCAGGGCACCCACAGAGAACAGACACCGGAAGAAGACATCATGGTGGTAGGCGAAGAACTGACCAAGCGGGTGAAACTGTACCAGCACCACTGCATGAACAAGGACGAACTGGTCCACGTAGGCGACACCAGCCGCGGCACCCCCGTATGGATCAACAAACACGCCGTAGAAGCGGACAAAGTCATCGTCATCGACGGCATTACCACCCACCTCTTTGCCGGCTACGGCGGCGGCAGAAAACTCATTCTTCCCGGCGTGGCAGGAGACGACACCATCCAGATCAACCACTGCCATGCCCTGGGAGAAAAATTCGGCAGCGGCATCAACCCCAAAACCCGCTCCACCCTCCTTACGGACAACCCCGTTTCCGACGACATGCAGGAAGCCAGCGACATGATTAAACCCTGCTTCCTGGTTCACTCCATCATCAACTCCGAAGGCAAAATCTGCGCTATGGTAGGCGGCGACCCCTACAAAGCCTGGCTGGAAGGCACCAAAATCGTCTACCGCATCCAGAAAGTCCCCTTCAAAGCCAAATGCGACGTAGCCTTCGCCTGCGCCGGCGGCTACCCCAAAGACGTATCCCTCTACCAGGGCTGCAAATGCTATGACCCCTCCGACGTAGTCACCAAAGAGGGCGGCATCATCATCGCCATCATGGAAGCCAGCGACATTTACGAACCGCCGGCCTACATGGGCAGCTTCAAATACGACACAGAAGAAGAAATGGAAAAAGCCCTGCGCCACCATTTCACCATCCCCTTCTTCGTAGCCTTCAACCTCTTCTGCATGACCCACAAATACCACATCATCCTGGTCACCAAGCCCGAAAACTTCGAAGCCATCAAAAAGACCAACCAGACCCCCGTGGCTACCGTAGAAGAAGCCTGGCAGCTGGCCCAGAAAATCCTGAAAGACCAGGGAAAAGACGACTACACCATCACCATCATGCCCCACTGCGCTGCCATCGTTCCCTACCTGAAAGACTGAGATTTTTCCAAAATCCATGGAAATCAAAAAGCAGGATACCCCGCGGTCATCCTGCTTTTCTGATGCTTTGTCCTACCCACAAAGACGCGGTTTTTCATTGACAGAACCGCCATTTCTGACTATAGTAAAATGTGTAGAAAAGAAAGGGGGCGCGCCATGCTTCGAGCTTACAAACATAATGAAAACCATATACTCTGTGAAGTACCGCTGGAGCAGCTGGAAAAAGGCTCCTGGATTAACTGCGCCGCCCCGGATACAGCGGAACTGAATAAACTGAACGAACTCACCGGCATTCCCGTAGACTCCCTGCAGACCGCACTGGATAGAGAAGAACGGTCCCACGTGGAACTGGAAGACGACTACATCTTCGTCGTCGTCAATACGCCGGTGGTACTGGAAACAGACGCCTACGACGCCCTGCCGCTGGGTATCTTCATTACCCGCCAGTACTTCGTCACCGTCTGTCTGGAAACGAACTCGGTGATACAGAAATTCCTGAATAACTCCTTCACCTCCTTCCAGACCTACAAAAAAACCCGGTTCCTCTTCCAGATCCTCTCCCAGGCATCCTCCTCATTCCTGTTCTTCCTGCAGCAGATTTACAAACAGACCGACGTCATCGAAACCCAGGTCCGGAAATCCCTGCAGAACAAAGAACTCTTCCGCATGCTGGAACTGCAGAAATCCCTGACCTACTTCAACTTCGCCCTTCACGCCAATGAAAACGTGATGGAACGCCTCATGCGCCTCCGCAACAGCCCCCTTCACTCCCTTCTCAAAATGTACGAAGAAGACGAAGACCTGCTGGAAGACGTAATCATTGAAAATAAACAGGCCTTGGAAATGGCGGAAATCTATACCAACATTCTCATGTCCATGATGGACTCCTTCTCCTCCATCATCTCCAACCGCCTGTCCCAGATCATGAAATTCCTCACCTCCGTCACCATTATCCTGGCCATTCCCACACTGATATTCAGCCTCTGGGGCATCAACGTCCCCGTCCCCTGGGCCGATGCGCCTTTAGGATTTGCGGAAGTCATCCTCATAGGCATCCTGGTCACCATGGTGGCCACCTTCGTCCTGTGGAAAAAAGATATGCTGTAAATGAAAAAAACCGGCTTTGGCCGGTTTTTTTTAGGTTCAAAGGGTTCAAAGGGGAAAGGTTCTTAGGATTGACCGGCCTGACGGCCGGAAGGTTCTTAAGTTTGACGGGACCTTTGGCCCCGAGGGTTGTGGTATCGCCCTGCGGGCGATGAGTATGAAGTCAGCGTTATGAGGGAGGGTTCTTAAGATGGACCGGCCCGTTGGGCCGGAGGGTTCGTAAGTTTGACGGGGCCTTCGGCCCCGAGGGTTGTGGATTGCCCTCTCGGGCAATACTTATATAGTCAGCGTTACGGGATTTGCTTTCTATATCATATGACATGCTTCCCACCGGGCAAGGTGGTGGTGCCAGCCACCAAAGGGGGGAATGCATTTCTTCGAGCAAAGCGAGGCTGGCCTGTTTTCCCTCGGGCGAAGCCCGGTTGTCCGGTTTTCGCGGGGATGTCAAGAATTTTGTGTTTTTAGATTAACCAATCGTATTTAGCGATTAGTTTGCTCATACGTTCGTCAATCAATAATTGGTTCATAACAGCCGGCCAGTTAAAGACCTTTCCTTTGCCCTT
>Ga0256406_1000937_pt1 | contig 49417 bp, 31 predicted proteins | sample RumenRJG_03DNA_FD_185986 | JGI IMG/M metagenome (GOLD analysis project Ga0256406, IMG submission 185986) | Bovine rumen microbial communities from Lethbridge, Alberta, Canada - RJG_03 | ecosystem: Host-associated > Mammals > Digestive system > Stomach > Rumen | place: Canada: Alberta | collected... | reverse complement strand
CAGGAACTAAACACAGCCTATACGGTCACTATGGCACAAACAAGGGTGTGATTACTGATGAGGATATACTGATAATTCCCGATGTACTTGCAAGGGGTGAGCGTACTCCAAAGATGCGTGGTAATACTCAACTCTATGAATATACTCTAAATGGAGAAAATGGAACAAGATACACTGTTCTGACAGAAAAGAAGCATAGTCGAGAGGAATTTGCAGACTTCTACACAAACAAAAAAACATCGCAGTCCGCACGTAAAACACGCTCCGAAGAGGCACGTGACATTGACAACTACGATGTTTCAAGTGCAAAGGTAGAAGAAAAATCTAAAGCTGCAAATAAAAGCGGAGAAAAACTTCGTGAGCATCGCGTGTATCATGGCAGCGGTGCGGACTTTGATGCGTTTGACCACAGTCATATGGGCGAGGGCGAGGGCGCACAAGCTCATGGATGGGGAACATATGTGACGAAGAGCGAGGACGTGGGTAGAGGTTATGCAGAAGAGTATGATACCCAAGTTCATCTTTCCCTTGACGGAGAAGAAACGACAGGCGACGAGATTGAATCATCTATTCGCAATAATATACCACTTGCAGATGATTTCTTTGATGAGATATACAAGTTCGGCAGTTACTATGATAAGTCCTTCGCAGAGCGACTTGATGAGTCGGGCGTATCTATAGACGAGTTAAAGGAAGAATTGGAGGACTCTTTGTCCAGAATGAAGGATACTTATCCAGAGGAGGATTACTCTCAATATGACGAAGTTCTTCAGCAAATAGAAGACGAATTGGACTCGGTTGAGAAAGACGAGGAGGATTCACAACCTACTTTGTACACCGTTGATATTCCCGATGATACGGGTGACAACTATATTGAAGAGGAACAAACGTTACAGGAGCTGAACCGTCCTGACATGGCTGGTCGTATAGACAAGGTTGTTGATGACTATCTTGGTGCTAAGGATTTCTTCAACTCTTGGCAGATGCCAGGTTGGCAGATACGAAATGAGATAGTTCGTTTTGTGATGGCTAATCATTCTGAGATGAGCCGCGGAGAAGCCGAGAGGAAATGCAGCGAGCTGCTTTCAAAGGCAGGTGTGGTGGGCATGCACTATTATGGCAGCGAGGATGGTGAATGCTATGTTATCTTCAACGACAAGGATTTGAAGATAACGGACAAGGTGAAGTTTTTCCGCACGGCGGACGGCGAGGCATACGGCTTCACGGTTCGCGGAAAGATATACATCGACCCGCGGATTGCGACGAGCGAGACGCCGATACATGAGTACACCCACTTGTGGGCTGAGGCTTTTAGGAAGGCAAACCCGAAGGAGTGGAGGAACGTGGTGAAGCTGATGAAGGGCACTTGGGCTTGGGACTACGTGAAGAGACTGTATCCGGAGCTTAAGACGGATGATGAGATTGCCGAGGAGTCGCTGGCGCACTACAGTGGCAGGCGGGGTGCTGTGCGCCTGCGCGAGGCGGCCAGGGAAGAGGCTGACAAGGCTAAGGGTGTCATGGACAAGGCTGCTATATGGAGCGCATTTGCGAAAATAAAGGATGCCTTGGGAAAATTTTGGAAGCATATTGCTGAGGATTTTCTGCATATCCACTTCACGAGTGCCGAGGAGGTGGCGGACAAGGTGATGTACGACATGCTGAATAAGGTGAAGCCGGACACGTTCGATCTGTCAAAGTCGGTAGAGAAAGGTAAGGATCTTATCGCAGTGCATAACCTAACCGAGGATAAGTTGAAGCAATCACTTGAACTTGGTGGCTTTCCGATGCCGAGCATTGCCATTACAAAGGCCAGCATGGGACATGCTGGGTATGGAGACATCTCACTTCTCTTTGGCAAGGACACCATCAATCCTTCTGACAGACGCAACAAGGTCTATAGCGGTGACGCATGGACGCCTACATTCCCTCAAGTAAGCTACAAGTTGGATGAGAAGAAATCAGAGGATATCTATAGCCGGGCCCTTAAGGTTGGAAATCTACCCTTCTTCAAATCTTCCAGACTCGATCCGGAAATTCTTAGTGATCGGATTGATAGAAAAGACCTTGCGGAGATAATAGAGTCCTTCAAGAAAGACTACGGCATGAAGCAGATGTTCCTGTCAGAGATGGGCAATCCCGTTAAGGAATATGTTCAGAAAACGGTCGACAAGTTTTCTCCTGAAAAGGTGGATTTCCTTCAGCAGATACTTGACAAGTTTGGAGTTGATGGGCTTAGAAGTGGAAAATATGATGACGAGTTGAAACAAATTGTAGGCTCGTATCGTCATGTGGATCTTGACAGCGTGAAGCCATATTTGGCAAAGTTGGCAGTACAGAACGCTTTGCGCGACGCCATTGATTTTGCGGAGAACGGCAACAAGAAGGTTGAGTATGATGTCGAGGCGACTCAGAAAGAGATTGACCGCAGAATAGATCCAAAGGAATACGACCAGTGGCTGCATGAAATGCTCGATGGAATCATCGAGAAGAAAGGTATAAGAAACAACACCGATCCCTATACCCGCTCGGGAAACAGGCGGGAATGGGAAAGTCTCTATGATGCCGTAACTTTGGACAATGTTCTGAAGGCCATGAAAGCGCAGCCGGCTAAAAGCGGAGGCTTCTTCGGCACCATTTTCGGCGCGTCCGCAAAGGAGCTCTCAAACCTGAATGAGGTCCGCGAGGAAGCCAAGAGACGCATTAAGTCTGTACCCGAAGAAGAATTTAAGGCCGAGAAGGATAAGATATTATCCCGATTGGAGAAGATCAGTTTGCCTTCTGTAGAAAGCTCCGACAGCATATCCGGAGAGATGGACTTCGTTGGGAACGTCAAGGATGCAGTCGTCCATTCCCATACTCCAAAGGGTATATTCAAATATCTCAGCGACATCTATCCTGACATGACGATGGATGTAGCCAACGAGATTGCTGATGTGGTGAAGGACATCCAGTCCATGAGCGCCAACTACCTTGAGGCCAAGCCATACAGAGCAGTAGGTTTCGACGAGGTAAAGGCGGCCGTTGTTCCTTCTGATACTGATACAAAGATTGTCCAACAGCTCAAGGATAAAGGTATACCGGTATATACTTATGAGAAAGGCAACGCCGAGGAACGCAGACAAGTCGTTAACGATGCTGCCCGGGAACAGCGGGTCAAGTTTCATAAGGCTGAATACGGCGATACTCCTATGGGGAATGAGAGTGCGCGTAAGAGCAATGATGATGCATTGTTCCGACTTGGAGATGGTAATGAGACTTTTGCTAAGCGTCAGAGGCGGGCCGTTGAAAACAAAGGAACGGTTGCGCCCGGACTAAACAGTGCGGAGGTGAAGGTTGTTGATGTGCCGAAACATGACTTTACGGGAACTGGTAAACAGGCTATAGACAAGGCAAGAGTTTGGGCAGAACAAAATCTTGTGGGCTTGCATACGGCTCATAGGGACGACGGCAATACGTATGACTATCAGATTGATGATGAAGCTGTAGGCAAGTATTTATCAAGTTCTTCGACCCTGAACAGCGATAACTTGGGCGTACATCTTGCCGTGTTGAAGAAGTTGCCGGAAGTAATAGACAACAGTATTGAGGCAGAAGAGCATCCCGACTATAAGAAAGTGAAAGGCGAGCGCAGCGCAGATAATGGCGTTGCTGATGCTAATCTACTTGTACACAGGATGTATGGAGCGGTCAATATTGACGGTAACATATATCGTGTCAAGACGACCATGCACGAACATTTGTCAAAAGGAAATGCTCCGCACGATTACCGTGTAACTAAAGTAGAGCTGCTAATAAGTGGCTCTGCAACGAGCAATGCACTTAGCAACTCTACTGGTAGCCACAGCCCATCGACTGTGACCGCTGCAAAGTTACTGCAAAATGTTGAAAAGGAATACGACAAGGGCAAAAAATTGCTTGACGAGAGCAAAAAAGATGAAAACGCTTACCGTGATGGTGATGTGGGGCCTGCTGCAAAAGGTACGGACGCGATGGTGGATCGAGTGACTGAGTTGTCAGAGCGTCTGCATACTCCTGTGCGCATTATCCGTACAGAGGAAGAAGTGGCAGCATTACCTTCCGTGCGCCAGCGCAGAATGAAAAAGTCTTCAGGAAGAATCACGTCTATTGCCAATGATGGCAAAAACACGGAATTAACCGCACGCGCAACTTCTGAAGACGATACAAAGTTAAGCAAAGTTTCTGAAAATGACAAGCTTGATGCCGAATATTTGCAGGCTGTCAAGGACGGTGACATGGATAATGCGCAACGGATGGTTGATGCAAAGTATGCAGAGTACGTCAAAAATCACTCCTTTGACCGCAATCAGGCTATTTCTATTAAGTCGAGGGATGCTGTTACCTACGATGATGAAGGCAAGAACTTACTTTTTCGTGAGGACGATGCTCGCGACGCGGCACAGCGCATGGATGAAAATAACGGAACAGAGGTTGTGCGTTTTGTTGATTTCTTGCGTCGCGGAAGATTGAAACAAGGTGAAAGCCGGTACTTCCACGTAGGCGAAACAGGCGGCATACTCAACGAGCATGGTATAAGTGGAAAGATTACTATTGGAACATCTGCTGTAAACTCACACCACAATGAGGATGCAGACCATTTGGATGAAAACGATTGGGTGGAAGTCATTGAGAAAATCAATGAGCCTGTTGCCATTACGGAATATGGCGACAGAGGGAACTCCTACCGTATTTATACAATCGTTGAGAAGAACGGAAAGAACATTTGTGTAGGTGTAGATGTGAATAGCGTTGGTCGTGATGTCAACATTACGAATATAAGAACCGCTTTTGCACGCGACATAGCAAATGCGTTGAACGAGAGGCTTGTTTATCCGCATTCTCGCACCGAATTAGAAACGGCCATCCGGGAACTTTCGCTTCGCCACAATCGCGAAGTCTATCCCGAACAGCCGTATGACGCTGTAAATATACGAAATAATTCTGAAACTCAGGCACAAAATGAAGAAGATCTTTTGCGTGATGATGATGTGGGGCCTGCTGCAAAAGGTACGGACGCGGAGGAGAAGCGCGAGGAGATAAGGCGCAAGGTGTATGACGAGGCGCAGGGTATGTTGCCGATTGTGTCGCAGGGCTCCGGCAAGGGCGTGAAGATGGCGTACAAGGGCAGCAAGGGCCTGTATGTGGCTTTTGAGGGTATGGAGCAGGAGATGCAGGATGCCGGCATGGGCGCTCGTCTGACGAATGTGTATACGGCTACGGACAATGGGGCTCTGCGTAGGCGTCCTTGGTCGTGGGTGGTGGAGCACCGCGATGAGGTACTGGAGGCTGTGAAGGAGAAGCGGTCTGCTGTGATGGGTGCTTATGAGAAGGCATTGCCGAAGTATCAGTCGGAGCTGGATGGTGTGGAGTCGGAGATCAGGTCGAAGGATGCGGAGCTGGATGGTCTGTACCGTAAGTACGGCGATACTCCTATGGAGAATGAGAGCGAAGGAGCCTACAGTGCCGATAGAAGATATAGAGAGGATAGAAGCGATAGTGGAAATAGTGTAGAGGCAGCAAACCAGCGGTTCAATGAGGAGCTGCAAGAGCAGATAGACGGACAGCAAGAACCTGGACATATCTATCAGCTTGGCAAGCCCTCCTCTGTTTTGCTCAGCACGGGGATTCCTGATTTGCCAATTCAACTTAGTGCTACACGACTGAAAGACAAAGCAACGAGTTTTGGGCATGACTATGCCTTGGAGGATGTAAAGGGCCTTGTCAAAGCCTTGCAGCACCCGTTAGCTGTTTTTGCCTATGGGAACAAGGAAAAGGCGCAGAATGTATTAGTAGAGTTGGAAAAGGACGGAAAGAACTTCATTGTAGGGCTTTCGTTACGTCCTGTTGTTAATGGCCGTGTTCTTGAAATCAACAGCATTAGGAATGTGTTCCCGAAGAACAATTCAGAATGGCTCAATTGGATTTCTCAGGGTAAGGCACTCTATATTGATAAGAAAAAAGTCCAAGACCTCATAGACAAACAGCGAACGATTCTCGCTGACGTTGACTACTTGGACTTGAACTCTGTTGCAAAGATAATCAATGGTTTCGAGAACCCTGTCATAAAAGGAGATAATCTTTTGCGTGAGGGTGATGTGGGGCCTGCTGCAAAAGGTACGGACGCGGAGGAGAAGCGCAAGACTGCGGAGGAAATGGCGCAGAAGCTTCACCTTGACAACGTGGATATCGTGACGGAGCCTGTGGAGGTGAAGGACAAGCGGGGTAGAATACACCGTCCGAAAGGGTCGTACAGCCCCAGTACGGGTAGGATCACTGTGTATGTGGCTAACAATGTGGATGTGGATGACGTGATACAGACCACCTTACATGAGGGGGTGGCGCACCATGGTCTGAGACAGCTGTTTGGCGAGCACTTTGCGGACTTCCTGCGCGATGTGTACCGGTCGGCTGACGAGAATGTGCGCAAGGCGATTGCGAAGCTGGCGACGGGCAAGTACCACGGGAACTTTGAGACTGCGACGGAGGAGTATCTTGGGTCTATGGCGGAGGAGATGAATTTTGAGTCTGTGCCCAGGATGCTGTGGATTCGTATCAGACATTTGTTTGAGAAGATGCTCAGGGCTATAGGCTTGAAGAGCAAGGGGCGTATGTCGGACAACGAGCTGCGGTATATATTGTGGAAGAGCTACAAGAATCTGAAGGCTGGCGGGAAGTCCAGTAGTATACTTGACAAGGCTGAGGATGTGGCTAAGCAGTATGAGCTGAAGGTGGGAGACTACGGGGAGGACACGCATCCTAATGATGATGCCGCTGATACTGAGGTTATGCGCAGGAAGACAGGGCTTGGAAACATGAGACTCGGTGAGGATAGAGGTTCTGGAAGTTCTAGAAGCTATGGAGGGTTGGATATTGAGGCTGTTAATGAGCGGTTCAATGAGCAGCTTGGCACACTGACGGAAAAAAATGCGGATAGCGTAGTGTTCTCGTTAGGTCGTCCATCTGTTGTGTTGCAATCAGCTGGTGTAAAGAATAAGCCAATGAAATTGTATGGTAATAAGGTAATGAAGAAAATGCGTAAGCATGGCTTCGCATTGGAGGAACTGCGCGACCTGCCTCGTGCGGTGGCTGACCCTATTGCTGTATTCAACAACTATGGCGAGGACGGAAACCGCTCTATCCTTACGGAGTTAAGAACCCAGCAGGGCAACTTCCTTGTATCTGTGAATATAGGTAAAGACGCAGATGTTGACTTCAATATTGTGCGCTCCGTGTTTGGCAAAGGTGACGAGAATGTAGTGGATTGGATAAATAAAGGCTTGGCTACCTATATAAATAAAGAAAAAGCCCTGTCGTTCCTGTCCCATCAATCCGCACCAATCGCGGCAACAGCAGCAAACGCAGGGCAATCAAGTGAAAGTCTCTCCTCAGCGTCCCAACAGGGTCAGCAGGAAATAGACGAACTTGATACTGCGACAAAGGTAGTCAAAGATTTTGTAAATCCCAAAGTTCCTGACGAAAATATTTCAGAGCCGGAGACATGGGGCAAGAAAGACTTGCTGAGCAAGGCGGAGCAGGTGAGCCACGGTATAGACCCGGACTTGCTGTTCAGAGATACTATCGAGGACGATGACAACACGGCGAGGGAGACATACAACCGTATGGCAGACGAGGCGAGGAACCGGATACGTGAGGCTTGGCAGGACAGCATGATTAACGTGAGGAACTTGCAAGAGGCAGTGCTGAAACAGCGCGGCGAGAAGCTGGAGGACTGGGAGGATGCCTACAACGAGGAGAACCGCAGTCACGGCATGAGTCGCGCCGAGGCTGAGTACTTCACGGACAACCTCTATAAGCCTCTGTTGAAAGCCGTGAATGCCGTGGCGAAGGCCACCAAGGTAAGCGTGGGCGACGTGACAGAGTACATGATGGCCAAGCACGGGCTGGAACGCAACGAGGTGTTTGCCAAACGTGATGCCGATGCCGCTGATACTGAGGTAATGCGAAGAAAGACAGAGTTTGGGGAGACGAAGTTCAGTGACGGGTATAAAAAAAGTGCCCAACCCAATGAGGCAGCACTTAAGCACTTAGAGCCTACTGAAACTGAACACGATGAAAGGTACTGCAAAATCGCGAGAAAGCCAAAGAAGCTCTTGCAAATGTAGCAGAAACATACAAGAATACAACTGACAGCAAGGGCTTTATATCAGATTTAAGCAATAGTCTTGGTCTGACAAGAGGCAGCACTGGAAGTGGGTATGGCTATTGAATTGAAGAGACAGATACAGCAGGGTGCGGAATATCTCGAAGTGAATGATGTGCGTTCGGTCCACGGCAGAGAGTTCAAAAATATTGTAGAACCGATTGCAAATAACAAGACATTGAAGTGGGTAGATAAGAAAAAAGGCCTTTCCTATCTCTCCTCAGCGTCCCGTTATGTTCAGCAGGAAATAGACAAGCAAGACCTTTCTTCTGCTGCAAAGATAGTGGAAGATTTTGTAAATCCCAAAGTTCCTGACGAAAATGTTGCAGATGAGGGCATTATGTTCCGCGATGGCGACATGGGACTTGAAGAAACCATCACTAAGATGAAGGTTGAGGCAAGCCAAGCCAACGCCGACAACTGGCAGGCCAAACAAGAGGCGATGAAAGCCATAGGCGGCAACTTGAACAAACTGCGTCTCGAATGTGACATACAGGCCGCTCTTATCCTTGAACCTTTCTGGTGAAATGCCAAGGGCTTTGCTACCTCACCTATAAAAGTTTTCGGCTGAGTAGCAGAATTTTCACATTTTGTTGCAAGATTATCAAGATTATTTAATACTTTTGCGCCAAGAGTGCTTGAGATGGCAGTTAATGATCTGGAGCTTGTCCCCAGGGAGGCGGTCTCAAGTGCTCTTTTTTTGTTTTTATCCAACCGGGCACCATTCTCCATATCCAGCACCAGCTGTCCTTCCTCCATGTCGTCTGATGCTTGAGGGCAGCCAGCGACTCTTCGGCGGTTCACAGTCGGAGGGCGGCAAGGCCTTTACGGCCAAGACACTTGACTTTGCCATGTACGCCTCCACACTGAGCAAGACACCCCCAGAAAAACAAGATCTTTGACGCCTACCTCCCTATGTGGTTTATCACCTTCAACGGCTACGTGATCAGCAATCCGTCCAATGCGACCGTCAACTTCCCCATCAAGCCCGTGGACGACATCCTCACGATGCCCGAGCTGGCAGGGCGGCCGCTCTTCTACTTCTATAGCTCCTTCAAGTCCAAGATGAAGGACAACTGGATGGGTGGCACTCTCGATCTCCGATGCGCCACCGACGCGGAGCTTGACTATGCCGTCGAGCAGATCAAGAAAGGGTACGACATCTTTCAGCAGTACAAGGGCCTGCTCAAGGAGACCATCGTCGACCATTGTGAACTGGCTCCCCAGGTGAAGTGTACCACGTTCTCCAACGGCCGTAAGACAATCTGCAACTACGGCAAGTCTCCCTATACCTACAAGGGTATCACCATCCCCGCCGAGAGCTTCAAGGTGATCTGAGCCAAGGAGATGTCCCCTGCGGCGTTTCGCCCGGGGGCGGCTTATGACGGAGGGGCTGTCGCGGGACATCCTCTCTCTCCTCGTAGCGCCTTGACGGTCAGGGGGGACAATATGGGCAAGTGCGCGACAGCGCATTTCTTCAGCCTGTGCGTCTTACTGGTGAAGGAGAGGAGAGAACAGGACGGGACGTGTGCCGTCGGGAGATATGCAGACGCTATGACTCTGGTCGCAGGTCGGTCAATCTCCGCCTGGCGTGCCTTGTACTTGACACTACAGCCTTATGTGGCAACATGTGGCCAGCCTTTGTACGCTGATGAGGGTCGCCTTGCCGGCTTGTCCCGCTTTTGTGAGCGAAAGGCGTCCATGTCGTGACACTTTTTATGAGAGACACAGGTCGCTTCGACCCACCTTGTCGGTGAGGATGGCGGATGACAGGAGGCGGTAGATTTGGTCTCTGGCGCAGGCGGATGAGGCGGTGCCGTGGGCCCGCCTTTGGGCTGGGCGCGGGGAATAGTCGTGGATGGGAGATGCGCGATTTGGCAACTTGTGTGTATCTTTGCAACCTGAGACATTTTAGACTTACAACTTATGACGACAGAAGGTTTGACTACCCCCACGATGACGCTGACGGAGGCTATCCGGGTCCGCCACTCGGTGCGCCGCTATCTGGACAAGCCTATCGAGCCGGAGAAGGTGGCGCTGATCAACAGGCTCATCGGGGAGTACAACCGCGAGAGCGGCCTCCATATCCAGCTGGTGTCCGACGAACCGCTTGCATTCTCTACGGGAATCTTCAAGTACGGCAGTTTTTCCAATGTGCGCAACTATCTCGCCCTCGTCGGCCCCAAGGGCAGCGGATGCAAGGAGGCGGTCGGCTACTACGGCGAGCGTCTGGTGCTCTACATGCAGACGCTGGGGCTCAATAGCTGCTGGGTGGCGCTGACCTACAGGAATATCAAGGATGCCTACCGGCTGAGTGACGGCGAGCAGCTCAAGCTCGTCGTGGCCTGCGGCTACGGTGCCACGGCGGGCCATCCTCACCCACAGCGCAAGGGGGCCGGCGCCTACTACAGCGACGGGCGCGCGACCGGTCAACCGCTGCCCGACTGGTTTGTCCGCGGCATGGAGGCAGCCCTGCTGGCGCCTACGGCGGTCAACCAGCAGAAGTTTCACTTCACCCTCCTGCCAGACGACCGCGTGAAGGCAGAGTCTCGGTTTTCTGTCTACGGCAATACGGCCTATGACCTCGGCATCGTGAAGTGCCACTTCGAGCTGGCGGCCGGCAAGGACCATTTCAGATGGGCCGACCGTGCATGTCCCATTGTGCCGCCCCATAAGGGCAGGGAGAATCGCCCGGAACTTAATCTATAGGAAAATGGAAACAAGAAAGCATGTCGCGGCCCAACGCAAGGCCAGCGGACAGTACAATTGTGCTCAGGCCGTCGCGACGACCTACGCCGACATCATGGGTGTCAGCGAGGAGATGGCGATGCGGATGACCGCCGCCTTCGGTACCGGCATGGGCAATATGGAGGGGACCTGCGGCGCCCTGATAGGCGCAGGCGTGGTGACCGGCATGGTGACCAGGGACCGCATGGAGGCCCGCCGGCGCATGAAGACGATGATGCAGAAGTTTGAGGCGCGCAATGGTGCCACGCAGTGCAAACGGCTCAAGGGCATCGGCACCGGCTGCCCCCTGCGCGCCTGCAACGACTGCGTGGCCGATGCAGCCGAGTTTGTGGAGCAGGCCGTCTGCCCGACCACGGCCGACACGGAGACGAAGTAGTCCGCCTGCTTCCGGCACAGCGGCAAGCAGCGCCGCTCGTCAGCTGATACTGCGGCGAAAAGACTCGCCTTGCTGCCGATGGTGAGCGAGATGGACGATGGGCGGGCGGTACCAGACTGAAGACACTTGCGCGGTTGGCCTCAGAGGGAGCGCGCGCTACCCGTACAGATGCTGCGGCCGATACAGCTTATCCTACCCGTTGGAGCCGCGTCGCCCTGGTGCGTCCGTCTGGTCCGCTGGTGTCCCTTAGAGCGAAGGGAGACAAGGCAGATGGCGAAGCGCGACAAAAAATACCTACATTATGGTATTGCACAAGGCGAAATAGATGAGTAATTTTGCCTTGAATAAATAATAATCCGATATGAAGATACAAAAGATTCACGCAAGAGAGATTTTGGATTCACGTGGCAATCCGACAGTTGAGGTTGAAGTAACACTGGAAAACGGCGTCATGGGACGTGCCAGCGTGCCGTCCGGTGCATCTACGGGCGAAAATGAGGCCCTGGAACTGCGCGACGGCGACAAGCAGCGCTTCGGCGGCAAGGGTGTGCTCAAGGCTGTGGACAATGTTAACAAGATCATCGCTCCGGCTCTGGTCGGCGACGACGTATTTGACCAGCGTGCCCTCGACTACAAGATGATAGCCCTCGACGGTACTCCCACCAAGAGCAAACTCGGAGCTAACGCCATACTGGGCGTCTCCCTGGCTGCCGCCCATACGGCTGCCAAGGCACTCGGCCTGCCCCTGTACCGCTATATCGGCGGCTGCAACACCTATGTCATGCCCGTGCCCATGATGAATATCATCAATGGCGGCGCCCATTCTGACGCTCCCATCGCCTTTCAGGAGTTTATGATCCGTCCCGTCGGCGCAGCCAGCGAGCGCGAGGCTATCCGCATGGGTGCTGAGGTCTTTCATCAGCTGCAGAAGAACCTGAAGAAGCGCGGCCTCTCTACTGCCGTGGGCGACGAGGGCGGTTTTGCTCCCAAGCTCGACGGTATCGAAGACGCCCTCCAGAGCATCGTCGACGCTATCAAGGATGCCGGCTATGAGCCCGGACGCGACGTGCGCATCGCCATGGACTGCGCCGCCAGCGAATTTGCCGAGCAGAAGGACGGCAAGTACTACTACAACTACAAGCAGCTCTCCAACGGTATGCCCAAAGACCCCAACGGCAAGGTGCTCAGCGATGATGAACAGATCGCTTATCTGGAGAGCCTCGTCTCCAAGTACCCCATCGACTCTATCGAGGACGGACTCGACGAGAACGACTGGGAAGGCTGGGTCAAGATGACACAAGCCCTCGGCAAGAAGTGCCAGCTCGTAGGCGACGACCTCTTTGTCACCAATACCAAGTTCCTCGAGAAGGGTATCAAGCTCGGCGCCGGCAATGCCATCCTCATCAAGGTCAACCAGATCGGCTCGCTCACTGAGACCCTCGAAGCTATCGAGATGGCGCATCGCCACGGCTACAATACCGTCACCTCCCACCGCTCCGGCGAGACTGAGGATACTACGATTGCCGACATCGCCGTCGCAACCAACTCCGGACAGATCAAGACCGGCAGTATGTCGCGTACCGACCGTATGGCTAAGTACAACCAGCTCATCCGCATCGAGGAAGCCCTGGGCAGCAGCGCTGTCTACGGCTACAAGAAGCTGTAAATCAAGCTAAGCGTATAAACCGACAATACATATATAAGATTATTGTGTGTAACCGGTGAGAGCGAGTCTGTGAAGCCTCCTCTCACAGCAGATAGCAGGCCGTCGCAAGATGGCCTGCTATTTTTTCCCTTTGTGCCCATGCTTCCTCTTCTGCCTTCGGCAGGATAGCTAGTATACCGGAGCTCTTGCGTATGCCAAGGGCTGTCTGCCTCAGGCGCCAATATCCTCTCGCCTTGGGCGGAATGCGAGCGTCAAGACAAGGGTAGAAAGATACTGTCGGGCATCGTCTTTTGGGTAAAGACGGAGGGGACTATCTTGCCCGCCCTGGCGGGCGGGTCAGGGGAGACTGGATGTCAGAAATGTGATGTCCCGGATGAGATACCAGAGGATGACGATGCACATGACGATGCAGCCTGCTATCTTGAGGCCAATCCGCCTTGTCTGAATGACAAGGTCGGATGTAGTTTAAACTAAGTCCGATGTGTATAAAACAGGAAGGCAAATTGTTGTCACCTGAAAGCCAAAGAGTTGCAAAAAGATCCCGTGCTAGTCGCAATCGTCTGGCCTTCAGGAGATTATGAATGGTTTTCCGATAAAATTTCATCTTGTCGGATTCGGAAATAAGCCCGGCATCTCAATCCATTTTTTTATAATAAAAAGCGGACAGCCATTGCGGGCCCTGATAAGATAGCAGGTCTATCTTTTTTAAAAAGCAACAACAGACAAGGAGCAGTTGTGAGGCTGCCCCTTATCTGTGGGTAAATGTGCGTTTGCTTTTCGCTTCAGCCGTCCGCAGGGACGGATAGGGGACTAGAGAGCGGCGGCGACCTGCTTCTCTACCTCCTTCATGTCCACCGTGGGCTCAAAGCGGGCGATCACCTGGCCGTCGCGGCCGATGAGAAACTTGGTGAAGTTCCACTGGATATCGTCCTTCTTGCGCGGCTCAGGATTGGCCTCGTTGTACAGGCGCTCCATGACAGCCGCCAGCTTGGCGTCGTAGCCGCCCAGGCAGGGCTTCTGGCTCTTGAGCCAGGTGTAGAGCGGCAGCGCGTGGGCGCCGTTGACGTCGGACTTCTTAAACTGGGGGAAGTCGGCGCCAAACTTCATCTGGCAAAATTCCTTGATCTCCTCGTCGGTGCCCGGTGCCTGGTGTCCAAACTGGTTGCACGGCACATCCAGTATCTCCAGTCCCTTGTCGCGGAGCCGGTGGTACATTGCCTCGAGGTCCTCATACTGGGGCGTAAAACCGCATCCCGTTGCCGTGTTGACGATCAGCAGCACCTTGCCCTTGTACTGGGCGAGGCTGACCTCCTGTCCTTGCTTGCTAGTCAAGCTGAAATCATAGACTGTGCTCATAGTTGTATCTGTCTTTTGTGCCCAGCCGCCCGCCACGACGGCGAGCAGCAGAGCGAGAGTGAATATACGCTTCATAATCGTCGGTAAAGATAATCAAATCACTCCGATACTGTGCCACTGCCGGTCGGTGTGAAGGAGAGATTTAGATAGTTTTAACGCAAAAGTCCCCGTTTCCGCCACGGCTTCACGTGATGACAGGTTCACGCAAATGAGAATATTCCCATCAAGACATTCGTCCACCATAGTATCATATTTTTCTACGATGGCAGGTATTCTTTTGGGCGCTATAAAATCATTTTGAACAAATCCACCCATATATTCCCACACCTCCACCATCTCTTTCGACTGATGGTTCTGGAAGAGCCCGAATAATTTTGCCATGAAACTCATATCACCTCTACTCATGGCATGAAATTCTGCCAAGAACTTGTTATAAACAGAAAGATGTTGTTGATGCCACGATTTTAGAATCTGCTGTGGCGACAGTTGGTTTGCATTTTGAACATTGTTCTTCATTTGTTCTACAGGTTAGGACAACTGTGTGCTGGTTGTACAAACAGTTTGCTAGATTGAATAACAACATTCTCTCGAGTTTGGTAGCCCAAATTCACTGGATCCGTGCCCAGTGGAGAGATGGGGCCCATAAAAAGACGAACCTAAGTAAATCTCATCCTGCATGGTTTTACCCCTAACCAAAGGATCTAGCCACCGGACTTATTTACTTCAGCGTGTTGGATTTCGCCAGTACACTTCTTTCTTTTTGTGTATAGTAGCATAAATGCACCCACAACAAGAATACCAACACTTTGCCGTAGCCGGATACCTATACCTCTCAAAACTATGGCCAGCCATTACGAGAATGACATGCTGCAAAAATACTAATTTTATAGTAAACAGAACATCACAATGAATGTTTTTTATTCTTAGAAAAATTGATGTTCAATAAATTTTAATTATATGATTTATGGCTATATCAGGGTAAGCAGTGATAAGCAGACTGTTGAAAATCAACGCTTTGAAATTAACAGATTCTGTGCAGAGCAGAATATAGTGATAAACGACTGGATTGAGGAAACTATCAGTGGCACAAAGAACTACACAAAGCGACGACTCGGTCGCTTGCTCCGTAAGGTACACAAAGACGACATCATCATCTGTAGCGAACTGTCACGTCTTGGTAGGAACCTCTTTATGATTATGGAGATATTAAATATCTGCATGACCAAGGAGTGTCGTGTATGGACTATCAAAGATAACTATCGCCTCGGCGACGACATCCAGAGCAAAGTGCTTGCCTTTGCCTTTGGTCTGTCAGCAGAGATTGAGCGCACCCTTATCAGCCAGCGGACAAAAGAGGCTTTGGCGAGGAAGAAGGCTGAGGGTGCGAAACTGGGGCATCCACGTGGATTTCGATGTAGGCTAAATCCCAAATGTGTTAGTAAACACGAATGGATAGTAAAGGAACTCGCTAAGGGTACAGAGAAAACAGTTATTGCCAAGAAGCTAAAAGTATCAAAGACCACCTTCTACCGCTACCTTGTATATACAGGGCTTCATGCACCCATCAACTGCCAGCAGGAGGGTTGGGAAGAGTATGGAATCTATCATTGATTTCTGCGTAAGCCAGAAACGACCCTCAAAAGAGGGCTTCGATATTGTCATTGGCAATCCTCCCTATGGAGCCAAGTATGATAATGAGACAAAGCGGTATTATAAGAAAACCTATGTGACTGCGAATAGCATTCGTGGTTTACAGAAGGGGTCACTTGATACTTATACACTATTCATTGAACTGGGTTATAACCTACTCAGACGAGATGGCAGCTTTGCCTATATCGTTCCAATATCCTTGACTTCAAGTGACTCCCTAACAGGAGTACATCGGATATTGATGGGAAACTGTGATACCATCCACATTTCATCGTATGCAGTACGTCCAAAGCCCGTATTTGAAAATGCCGTCGTAAACACGTCAATACTGCTTTTCCAGAAGACAGGTACACCCTGTCAGCATTTGTATTCCACAAAGATGCACAGAAGAGGTAACGAATTTGATTTGCAGAAGCTTATTGACAATCTTGAATTTGTTGATGTAAAAGGGCAAACGCTTTATGGCCGTATTCCCAAAATAGGCTCTGAAATAGAAAAGAATATCCTAAACAAGCTTTTCAAACAGAAAAAGTTGGGTACGCTTGTCAAAACATCTGGAAGTCCCATCATATACAGGTTTGCAGGAGGACGGTACTTCAAAGTCGTAACAAATTATAGCAATGGTTCATCCGCCGAACGAACTATCTTTTTTGCCAACAAAAAAATAGCAGATGCTGTTGGTTGCATACTTAGCAGCAACTTATCATTTTGGTTTTATCAGATTTTCTCTGATAACCTGAACTGGAAGACATATGAGATAGAAAACTTCACCCTGCCACAGCTTTCAACTGAGAATATAGAGTATCTTGACAAGTTATATTCTCGGTATCTAACAGACATAGAGGCTAAAGCCAATGTTAGGACAACATCTGGAGAGTCCACTTACAATGTTGACTCATTCAAGGAATACAAGATTGTACGTTCCAAAGCCATCATTGATGAGATAGATGACTACATCTGTCCACTATACGGATTGAGCCAGGAGGAAACAGACTTTATAAAGAACTACGAACTGGAATTCAGACTGGCAGGAGAATAGAAGTGGAGGGTTAAACGCCCTCCACAATCTTTATTTCGTTATCGGATAGTCCGTAAAGATTATATACAAGATGGTCAATTTCACTTTCTATAGGAGAGACATCGGCTTGCTTGTCTTTTGCCTTGGCATTTAGAATACTTTCAACTTTTGCTGCGATTTCTTTCTGCTGCTCTCTTGTACCTATGGCAATTGGAAAAGCTTCTATTGTGGCAGCTTTAAGTGTGTATGCTCCTCCTGCTGTCATCACTCCAATAAAACCAAAGTAATAATGCAACAATTTACTATTCAACAATCCGAGAATAAACCTTATGGGAATGGTCTCAGAAGTCAGGATATAAGCATTACTTGGCAAATAGTGTTGTTCTGTATCAAGTGTATATGCCCATTTATCAGCTGTCAGACCCCAAATAATTTTTTCGGATTTTTCAAATTCCCTATAATAAGCAGTGTTGTCGAGAATTTCAAACCACTTGTAGTTACCAGGTTTACGCCCTTCAGAACTGTCCGTTTCTGTTTTGGGCTTCAATTTATTGAAGAAGTTGAATAAATGTGCCTTTACTGCAGGGTATAGCTCTATATCTGTTCCCTTACGGGTGAAAATAAGATTCTCATCGCTTTCATTGTAATACCATTTACGAATGTTCCGTCCTTGCAACATATTTTTGATAACTTCTGAGCTTTTGGGGTCTTCTTTTATTAGGTTGTCGCATTGCTCATCTGTGATGATAAAAGCTGGATTGTAGCCAGTCGTTACTCCGCGATATACCTTTACTCCATCAAGTTCTTTTAGAACCGTTTTCCCTTTCTCTATCTTTTCCTTTAGTAGTAGCTGGAATAAATCAGCAAACGACCATTCTCCCTCTCCAAGATAGTCTTGTGGATAATGTCCAAAGTCTGATTGTCGCTGAACGAATTCTCGCTTAAATTCAGTGCAATCTAACTTGTAGAATTTCTCATAGGTGAATTGATGTCCATGCTCCTTTGCGGCTTTCTTGATATTGAAAATAACGCTGGACACAAGAATATCCTCAAACACTTCCACTTGTTCAAAATTAAGGATAATGTTTATATACTGGGAAGACAATTGTTCTCGAACCTTTTGACCATAACCAGTATTGAAGAATTTGTTTGTGGTTATAAATGATATAACCCCATCTTCAGCCAACAGATTCAAGCCCAATTCGTTGAAATAGATGCTTAAATCTGCTGTTCCAGAATACACGTCATATAAGCCTTTAAGAGTACTTGCGATATATTTTAATTTCTTAGCTTCTACATAAGGCGGATTACCAATGACAATATCGAAGCCCTCTTTTGAGGGTCGTGAGAAAACATCGTGGAACCAGGTATGCCAGAGGAAGAACTGATTGTTGGCAGACATATCAATATCGCCAAAGTCAATATTGATACCTTGCTCACTTAGTTCCTTCTTAACAATATCAGCAATTTCCTTTCTTAATTGAACCTTTTTATCATGTTCGGGGCAAGCATAATACTCGCTAAGTTTATCGCGTAAGTTCTTGCGATAAACATCTAACATACTATCGAAAAGTGTTATACCATGGCCTGATTCTGGGTTATTCTCAGTCATTGTTGAAAGGTCGGCTCCCTTATACTGCTCCAAAAGTGAGTTACCCTGCATAATCTTAAAATCAAGGTTAGGCAGAGCCTCTGGTGATTTTTCATCTACAATCAATGAGAGCCAGAAACGCAGTCGGGCTATATCTACTGCACCACGTTCGATGTCAACACCATAGATGTTATTCTGGATGATATGACGCTTGATGTTGGCTGCATTCTCCACAATGTTTGGCTCAATAGCTGAACGACAGAAGAACAGCTCACGCAGCAATCCCATGGGGAACGCTCCAGAACCAATTGCAGGGTCGCATATCTTTACATCAATAAGCTTTTGGTCAATTTCTTCCTTTAAGTCGCCAAGAAGTTCTGCATCGTGGGTTGTGACGAACTGGCGGATGCACTCCTTGTCTTCGTCTCTTTGGTCTGTCTGCAAATAGGCTATGAGACTTTCACGGCACATATATTGTACAATCTCCTTCGGCGTGTAGAATGCGCCCTTATCCTTGTTGTCTTCCAGCAGATTTTCAAAGATACGTCCGAGCATTTCGGGGTCGACACCTACTTCAGCATCGTTCGGGTCGTTCTCATCGATCGTGAAATTGTACTGCGAGAGCATAGTGAGCAGACTGTCAAAAAACTCTGCGGGGAAATGACTTGATTTCTTGTCAAGGTCGTCTCGCTCAAACAGTCCTCCATTCAGATATGGTATGCGGCATTTGCCGATTCCATTAACCTCTGTGTCATAGAGGTCGCCCTTGTCTGAACGGTTGCGGTCTAAACCTTCCGCAAACAAGTCTTCCAATATATCATCAAGGAAGTTTTCTTTCTGACGTTCTGTTGCATTCTTGAAAAGCTTCAGCATGAAATCACGGTCGCCTTCGCCCCATTCCTTGCCAGCAGGAACACCAAGCCATCCCTTCTTCTGGAGGAAGTGCAGGAATACAATGCGTCCAAGGAGTTTCTTCACATAGTCACGAATGGGCTTTTCCTCACGGTCGCGAATCTTGTCAGCAGCCATTCCTGAATGGTCGAAGTCAGTGTCAATGAAATCCTGTCGCATTCCATTGGCAGGGTCAACCATGTAATTGACAAAAGCCTCATATTGAGCTTTGTACTTCCCGAAGAACTCCTTGGAAAGGGCTTCAACATTGAATGCATCTTCGATGTCTTTTATTTCAAGAGAAGCCCTTTTGTCGTATAGAGCCATGAAGTTGTCTGTTGCCGTGCGGCATGACTGACCAGGGCCAAGCAGGAACGTATAACGTTTGCTGTCGGTGGTCTCTTCCTTGTTGCCACTCTTTCGGCAATAGGTAAAACGCCAATCCCAACGAGTGTCATCCTCGTAGTGGAACAGCATAAAGGCACAAGAGAACTGATCCATGACAGCACGAATGAGTCGCTGAATGTTCACACGGTTACGCTCCATCATAACACGGTCGCTGACGGTTACATCGAAAATCTGCAATGGCTCTACGCCAACATACATCATACCAACTTGCTTGATGCTGCGTATTCCCGTGGCTTCTGCCAGTTGTTTTCTCTCAGGCTGACTGTCAAGAAGCTCTGCCTCATAACCATCCTCAAAATCATCTTCTCCAAAAATGGGGAAAATGACATTGTTGAGGAACGAATTCCAGCCTTGATACCGGCTGCTTAAATATTCTTTTAACGACTCTTTATTCATGGGGTTGTCTCTTACTTAATGGTGCCTAATACAATTGATGCTTCTCCTTGCTTGCTTTCAACATGGGCTACAAGCTTACCGATTTCTCGCTCCAAAATCTCGTCTATGTCTTGTTGCTCTATGGCAAAAAGACGGGACTCACGCTCTTCCAATTCCTGACCAATAGCCAATACTTTTTTGATAATATCGAAGCTGCCTCGGTCAACCAATTTACGAGCATTTTTCAGTAAATTCTTGGATTGAGGAGATAAACCAGGTGTGTTGTTTATCTTCACCAATATTTCCTTAGCAGCCGTCGCTTTATCGCCAGCTCTTGACCTGTTGATACGGACAAAGTATTGGTTATAAGTCTTTACGGCATCTGCCGACAACTGTTGCCAGTTATCTGGCAATGGTACACGCTTGGCATTTTCTTCCACACGCATATCTTCGAGAAGTTCGAGCAAAGAGATAATCTGTGCATTCCCTTCTGCGTCTATCCTAATGGCAAGCCTTGCTGAGCGCGGAGCCTTCACGATGAAATATGCTGTTCCACTTGCTGCCTGTGCAATCTGCCAGTCATCATTGGCTTGTTCAATTTGCAGATAGCGTTCTGGGTGAGCATCTTTGTATTGCTTCAGCTCATATACATACTTCTGCAAGGGTGATTCTTCACCGTCAACAGCCTTGGCAATGTCGTAATGCACTACACTTTCCTCTTCTGAGAAAATCTTGCTGTCTTCGCCAAACAAGACATGGAATGATTGTAACTTTGTATGTGCCTTGCGAACAAGCTGTATTTGGGCATCACCTTCAGCACTTGGCATGAAGTTGTAAACAAAGACGAATGGCTCCTTACTTCCGATACGGTTTACACGGCCAATGCGCTGCATCAAGCGCGTAGAGTTCCATGGGGTATCATAGTTTAGAATGACATTGGCGCGATGAAGGTTAACACCTTCTGCCAGAACCTCTGTTGTAATGATGACATTGTAATCATCCTTCCATTCCCCTTCATAATTAGCATCGAAATTCTCCTCAATCGTATGCTCCATCTTGTCACGATTGGCGGCAGTAATGACAAGAGCCTTATAGCCTTTTGCCTTCACTGCTCTTGCAAGCGATTGGACTGTATCAATAGCTTCCGAGAAGATGACTAACTTTCCAGAAGTGTTCTTCTGGGGATTGAAAAGTTCTGGTTTGATGTTTTCTTTGAAGGCATCAAACTTCGGGTCTTGTGGGTTCTTTGCCCATCGGTCATAGAGGTTGGAAATGAGCCGGAAATCTTCTTTTAATTGAATATAGTATTCTTCTTTGAAGTCTTTGCGCTGATATTCGGCATTCTGCCCCTTCTCGTTACGTCCCTGTTCCGTCAGTTTCTTTATCTTGGCTCTGATGTCTTCTACACAATCACTAAACGAGACACGTTTACGTCTTTTCTGAGTTTTAGCCTCATAGTCAAGTTCCTTGTTGACGTCAATTTGTGGGCAAATGAAAATGGTGTCGTTCTCCCACATTTTAATCATATTCTCGGTATAACGGCGCAAGTTCAATAATGATTGAGTGAAAGCTGTGAACGAACTTTCGAGACGCTTCACAAGCAGAATCTGCATAATGGTAGCAAGCTGTTTTGCCACATCACTAACGCCACGATTACCACGACCTGTATGTTTCCTTTCATTAGCAGGATCAGAAAAATACTCAATGGCACGATAGCGGAAATACCTAAGCCACTCGTCTGTCTGCAATTTCTCTACCTCTGTGGGCGCAATAATTGTCATTGTGTCAGAGAATAGTTGAGCCAGTTCATCGTCCATAATGTATTCAAGGTTGTTAGGCCCAACAATTTTCGGGAACACCAACCCCTGTGATTCCATATCCTTTTTGTAATACTTCTCGACATCAGTTCTTGTCCGACGCTCCAAAATATCACTAAGCACGCAATCACGTAGTCTCTTTGAAACAGCATCCAAGCGTCTGCGTCGTTCGTTTACAGGGATGTCACTACTTCTATCTATCAGCAGTTCATATTCTCGATTTACATCCGCAAAGAATCTTTCTATATTGCCACTTTCAGCTTTTTTCAGTGTACTGTCGTTGTGGTTGCGTTCAAAAAGATAAATCTGATTCTTCAAATCGTTTGGACGGTTATTTTGCGGTGTTGCAGAAAGAAGGCCGATATATGGATATATTCCTGTATTTGAGCCTATTTTCTGTATCAGCTCGTCAAGCGACTGATACATCAAAGTTGCACTATTACGAAACTTATGACTTTCGTCAATTACAATAAATCCATAATTTTTATCTTGGAGAGTTCCGCTGAAATCCCCAGAATCGCCGCTGTCATCGTCGTCATCTTCCCAACCTTCATCTTCGGCAACGTTTCCTATACGTCCTGTAGTGATGAAGTCAATATAAGGAGCTATCTTTTCTTCAGAATCCTTATCGAACATGGCTATAGTTTTCTTCCATCCAGATTGGATGGCAGGAGGTGTAATAAGCAATACTTTGCGCTCTCTACCATCATCCTCTGGCACAGAAAGGAATCTTTTTATAATCAGTGTACCAATTATAGTCTTTCCCAGTCCAACCACATCGGCCAGCATAAAGCCTCCATGCTCGTGCATGATACCAATGCAGCGTTTTACTGCCTCTATCTGGTAATCCAACTTATGGATATTGACTGGCAGGTATGTCTCAATCTGCTGTCCGAGAGATTTGTCAACAATATCGCCGAATTTGATTTGCAGCAGCTTAATATATAGTTCGTAAGGACTGAATGGCTCATTTTTTGGCAGCTTTTCTTCCTCAATTTTCTTAGTTATAGGTGCTTCCTTCAATACCTGTTCCAAAAACTCTTTGTTCCATGGTTCAGAGACATTCCATTTCTCATTGAACCACTGTATATGTGTTTTGTGATTCGGTATAGGAGTTTCAGACAAAACCTTTGTTACATCAGTTTCCAGATAGTTCAGTTCTGCATTCCCCTGTAAACCTTTCTCTGTGAAGTTGGAACTGCCTATCAATCCATATCCTTTACCTGCATTGATGCCATCAAAGATATAGCACTTTGAATGAAGAAATTGTGTGACGTCTTCTTCATTTTTACGAAATATACGAATCTGTATCTTTGAATCGTCCTTTTCGGTACAGTAATCCAAAAGAAGGCGAACCGCATTCTCATATTCCTCCTTTGGCTCCAACTCGCATAAGTCAGTGCGGATAAAATCACCAGGATAATTCATGTCCTTATACTTGGGATTTTTGATCTGTGAAGCATACACGTATGGGTCTTTGCCTATAAGTAATAATAACTTCGCTCCTTCCTTTTCAAGAAAAGTCTTGATGTCATCTGTCAACAAAGCAAGTCCCGGAACATCCCAATAACCAGTTGCGATTCTAACTGTCCGTATGTCTTCGGATGCCAAACACGCTTTCAATGTTTGAAGCATTGAAAGTTGTTCAGATGAATTGTCAATAAGTGTATTATTCATACGCTGTTCTAAAAGAAATCCCCCAAGCCGTGTCTCGACAGGCGACCAAGCCTTGTTACACTGCAAGAAGATTCCCCTTATGTTGTTGCCTTTTTTGGACGTTGGTGGTCTTTGTCGAGAGTGAACGTTATAGCGTTGTCGTTTTTGCGTCCACTTTATGACCGCCTAAATTACAAAATAAACGAGCAAAAAAAGACGTCTTTCGTATTAAATAAAGTGAATGTGTTGATTTTTGCCCCATTTTAGTTTCTAATAGTCACTTCGGGATAACTCTTTCTAATGCCTTGGATGAAGATCGTCACCTTAATAGTAATTATCTTATCATTACAGAAAGCTTCATGAGCCTTCTTTTGCAATAAATATTAGGATAGGATTCTATCAGAATTAAGTATCATATCATAGCCTTTTCAAACGCCATTTGTTTTCCCATTGTTTTTCCGTAAAAGAAAAAGGAGTTATATTGCTGTAATTCCTTTTTTTCAGTGCAGCTTGGGTGGCCACGATCCCACGACCTCCGGATTATGAAGCCGGAGGGCTCGCGCCTCCGACCCCGCCAGTCTGGGCGAGAGGAGGACGGGGGAGAGATGCCACAGGTCGTCGTATTCCCTAGGGCGCGGTGATAGAAACGACATGAATGCGCGGGGGGACATGGATAGTGGCCATCTACACAGATTGGAAGAAGAGTAAGAGAGGAGAGCCTGCCGTGCAGGAGGCAGGGCGGATGGAGCCGGACGGTCATATATCAAGGAGGATAGAGCGGGTGGCGCGGCTTTGGATGGGATATGTCGGGCAAAATACTTACTTTTGCGGCAGAATATGAACAATCCGGTGGGGCGGCTTGCCCCGGGACCGGGAAAAAAGAAGTGAAATGAAATCCAACCGTACCTTAAAGGACTGGGTGATTGCTGTGCGTCCGTGGTCGTTTCCGGCGTCCGTCATTCCCGTCCTCGTGAGTCTTGCCTATCTGTGGTGTTACAGTTCGGTGCCGTCTGTAGCCCTCGGGTCGCAGGGCGCTGGACAACCGCAGGATATGACGGGGCTGTTGCTCTGTCTGCCGCTGATGATCCTCGTGCATGCCGGGGGCAACCTGGTGAGTGACTACTACGACCATATACGCGGCGTCGACAAGCCCGATGGTCCCAACGGCGTGACGTGGATACATGACGGCACCTTCGCTCCTCGCGAGATCCTGCACTACGGGTTGGTGCTGCTGGCGCTAGGCGCTGCCGTGGGCGCGCTGATCATCAGCCGGACGGGCGGACAACCCCTGTGGATAGGGGCGCTCGGCCTCGCGCTGGCGCTGGGCTACCCTTGGCTCAAGGCCCATGTGCTGGGCGATGTGGACATCTTCATGTGCTTTGCCCTGCTCCCCTCGCTGGGTATGGGCTACGTCGGCACGGGCGATTATCTCTGGGAAATGGTGGTCGTTTGTCTGCCCTACGGCATGCTCACGGTGGCCATCCTGCATGCCAACAATACGCGTGACATCGCCAACGACACTCAGGCCGGCCTGCATACGGCGGCGATTCTGATGGGCTGGCGCGGGTCGCAGTGGTGCTACGTGGCCGAGCAGTGGATACCCTATGCGCTGGTGGCGGCGATGAGTGTGGCCGTGTGCCTCCGGGTGGGGCTCGCCGGCCTGTCATTGCTGCTGGTCGTGCTCACTCTGCCGCTGGCCCGGCGCAATACCAAGGCGATGATGGCGGTGCAACGTGGCGAGTCATCGGCAATCGGACAACTGGACAAACTCTCGGCGCAGGAGCAACTGTCGTTCGGCCTGCTCTATGCGTTGGGCTTCGTGGTGTTGAGGCTGGTCGCGTAAGGAGAAGAACAAAAAATCAGAAGACAGTAATAAAATGATACAAGACAGACAAGATTTCCGCTTCGCCGGAGTCGTCGCTCCCTTGTGGCAGCCTGTGGCCGGCATGGTGTTGGCCGCTGCGCTATGGTTTGTGATGTTTTCGCCTTGGACGTCGCCCCACATCAACTTCTGGCTCGTGATGACCCTGGCCGCCGTGTCGCTTACCACCTGGGTTGCCCTGTGTGACCGCGGCTGGATGCGGCGTCTACGTCCCTCGCTGCCGCAGATCGTGGTGGGCATCGTGCTGGCGCTGCTGCTGTGGGGGGTCTTCTGGACCGGCGACAAGGTGTCGCAGGTCATCCTCAGTGGCGCCCGCGACGAGGTCGATCTCATCTATGGCATGAGCTCCGGCACGCCCTCGTGGCTCATCGGCTTGCTCCTCCTGTTGGTTATCGGTCCGGCCGAGGAAATCTTCTGGCGCGGTTTCGTGCAGCGCAGGCTCTCGCAGCGCTGGAGTGCCGATACGGCCATGGTCGTGACACTGGTCGTCTACACACTGATCCATGCTTGGTCGATGAACGTGATGCTCATCCTCGCCGCCATGGTCGCCGGCGCCTTCTGGGGTTGGCTCTACCGTCTCTTCCCCAGGTGGCTGCCCGCCCTGGTCCTCTCTCACGCGCTGTGGGACACCTTGAGCTTCGTAGTTATCCCCTACTGACCGCACCCCTTGCGGCCGTTTCAGGAAAAATACGCCTCATCTTTTCTGGCGCGGGGCCCTCTCTCGGGGGGAAAAATCCTTTCGGAGTGAGCGCAGCGTCAGGCGCAGGAGCGTGCGGCCATTGCCATACGGGCCAGAGCGTCCGGAGTGTCAGGCGCAGGAGGGAGTGCGTGTGCGTGGGTGCGGCCGGAATGGCCGACTGGCTGGCCTTTCCGGATAGAGAGCCGGGGACTCAGAAGGAGATGTTCATGCCCAGGCTGAGAGAGGCGTTGCTGCTCAGCGGGATCATCTCCTTGCGGAGCTTGCCGGCAGCCTGAAGCCCACGCCCTTTGCTGGTGACGACGATCAGCCACATAGAGCCTCTCTGGGGGCATCAGATGTGCATCCCGATGGCTGTTTGCCGGGACCCGTTTTCAGGCAGTCAAAGAGGATGTGGACTTCTGCCATGATTTCCCTCCCCGCCGCGCGGATCAGATTAGGACGAGGCTGCACCGCATGACGGACGAAGCAGGGCCCAAGCAGCAGACCGCACCCCTCAGGACGCGACTCGCCGCTGCGGCCCCCAAAAAAGCGGACGGGGCGGAGAGATAATTGGCCAAAAAGCAGTACCTTTGCACATACACTCTGTGGCTTGCCGGACTCCCCGGCGTCGGACGCTTCGTCGCCGGGACCGTATGGGCTGGCCGCAGGGAGACGCACTCATCAGTACTGCATGAAGATTACAGACCTTATCAAGGGCGAGAAGACAGCCTTCTCCTTCGAAATCCTGCCTCCGCTCAAGGGTGCGGGCATGGGTAAGTTGCGCGAGACGATAGACCGGCTCCGTGACTTCGGTCCCCGCTATATCAATATCACGACCCACCACAGCATACCTGTCTACCGCGACGCCGGAGGTGGTCTGCTGCAACGTGCGATGCTCCGCAAGCGACCCGGCACAGTGGCCGTGGCAGCCGCCCTGCAGCAGGCTTACGGCATCCCCATGGTGCCTCATATCCTCTGCAGCGGATACTCCAAGGAGGAGACGGAGTATGTGCTCATTGACCTTCAGTATCTGGGCATCACCAATCTGCTCCTGCTCCGCGGCGACGGCGCCCGTGAATATGAGCAGGCCAATCCGGGCGTGCAGTCGTACCACCACACGACCGAGCTTCAGCAGCAGGTCAACCGCTACAACGAGGGCTACTTCGTCGACGGCACGCGCATCAACGACCCCGGTGAACCCTTCAGCTACGGCGTGGCCTGCTACCCCGAGAAGCACGAGGAAGCGCCCAATATGAGCACCGACCTCCACTGGTTTGCCGAGAAGGTCAGGCTCGGAGCCGAATACGGCGTGACGCAGATGTTTTACGACAACGACAAGTACTTCCGCTTCGTCGACGACTGCCGCCAAGCCGGCATCGAGGTACCCATCATCCCCGGCATCAAGCCCCTGGTCAAATTGAAACAGCTCACGAGTCTGCCGCGCATCTTCCACATGGACCTGCCCGAGGCGTTTACCCACGAGGCCCTCAAGTGCAAGACCGACGAGGAGATGCGCCGCGTGGGCATCGAGTGGTGCGTGCAGCAGTGCCGTGGCCTGATGAGGCGCGGCGTACCGAGCATCCACTTCTACACTACCGGCGCCAGCGATGCGGTAGCTGAGGTCGCCCGGCAGATTTACTGATTACGCCTGGGAGGAGCGCTGAGGACGAACGGGAGACAAAAGCCACCGGGAAAAAGGCCGGGAAACCACCACCCGGCGGACAACCGGCACGATAGAGAGTAAGGACAAACCAAAGAGAAATACACTGAGTCACACGATACGCACACATGAGATTTAACCAAGTCATCGGACAGGAGGATGTCAAGACGCTGCTGCGCCGTCAGGCAGACGAGGGCCGCGTGCCCCACGCGCTGCTGCTGAGCGGCCCGTCAGGCGTGGGCAAACTGTCGATGGCTGTTGCGCTGGCGTCGTATCTGCTCTGCCCTCGCCACCATGACGGCGACAGCTGCGGCGAGTGTCCGCAGTGCAGTCAGATTGACCGCATGAGCCATCCCGATCTCCACTTCAGCTTTCCCGTGATTCGCACCGGCTCTGCGACGACCTGTGCCGACTACCAGCAGGAGTGGCGGGCGATGACGCAAGGAGGCTACTACTTCGGCCTGGACGACTGGCTGGCCCAGATGGGGGCGGACAACAAGCAGGCGCTGATCACCGAGGCGGAGAGCGACCGTATCATCTCCCGCATGAGCCTCTCCAGCTACGAGGGTGGCCTCAAGGTGATGATTGTCTGGCTGCCCGAGCGCATGAATGCCGCTGCGGCCAACAATCTGCTCAAGACCCTCGAGGAGCCCAGCGAGGGCACCGTCTTCATCCTCGTGAGCGACGCTCCCGACCAGCTCCTGTCGACCATTATCAGCCGTACCCAGCAGATTCCCATGCGCCCCTTGAGCAGTGACACGATCACGCAAGCCCTCACCGAGCGCAACGGCATCGACCGCGAGGCGGCCATGCAGGTCGCCCGCCTCTCCCAGGGCTCCTACCTCCGTGCCCTCCAGCTCACCAGCGTGGGCGACACGACCAAGCCCTTCTTCGACCACTTCACGACTCTCATGCGCGCTGCCTACAGCCGTGACCTCGTCACCCTGCGCTCCTGGAGCGACGAGCTGGCGGGGTGGGGACGCGAGCGTCTCAAGGCTTTCCTCGGGTACTGTCAGAATATGGTGCGCGAGAATTTCATCTACAACTTCCACCGGCCCGAACTCAACTATATGAGTCCCGACGAGAGCAAGTTTGCCACCCGCTTTGCCCGTTTCATCAACGAGCGCAATGTCCTCCAGTTTTGTGACGAGCTCTCCCATGCCCAGCGCGACATCGAGCAAAATGTCAACGCCCGCTCCATGCTCTTCGACTTCGCCCTCCACTGTGTCATCCTTATACGCCGCTAGCCCATGAACCCATCTGTTTACCCTATATAATCAAAAAAAAGATGACCAAAGACTTCCAATCGGCCCCTTGCCAGCGCGGCCTCTGCGCCCGCGGATGCAGCCGGCAGGACCATCAGCTCAATACTTACGACTACCTCGCCGACGTGCCCGGCAACGACCGTCTCTCCGACCTGGTCGAGGTCCAGTTTAAGAATACCCGCAAAGACTACTTCGTCAATAGCAACCACCTCCAGCTCCGCAAGGGGGACATCGTCGCTGTCGAAGCCACCCCCGGCCACGACATCGGCACCGTGACGCTCACGGGCTCTCTCGTGCCCCTCCAGATGAGCAAGACACGCCTCAAGGCCGATGCCGGACACAAGCGCATCTACCGCATTGCCCGCGATATTGACCTGCAGAAGTGGGAGGAGTCCAAGGCGCTCGAGCACGACACGATGATCAAGAGCCGCCAGATTGCCAAGGACCTCGGGCTCGACATGAAGATCGGCGATGTGGAGTATCAGGGCGACGGCAACAAGGCCATCTTCTACTATATCGCCGACCAGCGTGTGGATTTCCGCGTGCTGATCAAGGTACTGGCTGAGGAGTTCAGGGTACGCATCGAGATGAGACAGATTGGTGCCCGTCAGGAGGCCGGACGCATCGGTGGCTTCGGTCCCTGCGGCCGCGAGCTCTGCTGTGCCACCTGGATCAAGAATTTCAACACCGTGAGCACCCAGGCCGCCCGCATACAGGACGTCTCGCTCACTCCGCAGAAGCTCGCCGGACAGTGCGCCAAGCTCAAGTGCTGTCTCAACTATGAGGTCTCCACCTATCTGGACGCCCAGCAGCAGCTCCCGCCGCGTGATACCAGCCTCTATACCCGCGATGCCGAGTACCGCTACGTCAAGGCCGACGCTCTGGCCGGCCTGCTGACCTACGCGACCGACCGCCGCGACCTCTCGACAGCCGTCACGATACCCGTGAGCCGTGCCCTCGAGATCATCGAGCTCAATGCGCGCGGGGAGAAGCCTGAAGACTTGCTTGGCGACGGCGGCAAGTCTAAGCGCCCTGCCGTAGTCGACCTCGCCGAGCAGGACAGCCTCACCCGCTTTGACAAGGAGCGGCGCGGGGGCAAGCGGCGAAAGGGACGCTCTGACCAGCGCCAGCGGCGCAATGACTCTCCTCGTTCTGCCGAAGGGCAACAGACGCCGACGGACAATGCGGCAGCTCCTGCCTCTGCCCCCCATCAGGGCAGACGTCCGGCTGACGAAGGACGCCAGCAGCGCCAGCGCCCTCGCCGCGACAACAGACGTGATGATCGCCGTCAGTATGGCCGTCCGCGCAATGCGGAGGGACAAGCCGCAGGAGAACGCCCTGCCGGCAACCGCCCGTCCGGCAATGCCCCACAATCCCCTAAAGGGGACAACAAGCCCAAGGACGGAGGACAGCCCGCCTGATCCGTGGCGGCGAGACGCCTTCCGATGGGCCTGACCACGGCCCTGCGGGAGCAGACCGTCTCGCGATACGTCCCGCCTCACCGGTTCGTTTACTTGTCATACAGATGAGATACAGAGAGTTGCTACTTTCCCCGCTTCGCACAGCCGTCCGCCTCGGCCGGCAGTGGACGTGGCCTGCCGTCGTCATCCTGGTGGCGATGCTCTGTCTCGGTGCCTGTCAGCTAAGGGAGACCGACTACCGCGCCTACTGCGATGTGCCTGTAGAGAGCTGGGAGCAGCACCGCGCGGTCACCTTCCCTCTCGACAGCATCGTCTTGCCCGACGGGCAGTACCGCCTCTCCATTACCCTGCGCACCACCCACGACTATCCCTTCCAGACCCTTTGGCTACTGGTCACCACGCGTCTGCAGACCGACTCCGCCCAGTGGGAGCAGACCGCCGACACCCTCGTCTGCAACGTCACCGACCCCCAGGGCCATCAGCTCGGCCCCGGCGTCACCCGCTTCCGGTACATCATGCCGCTGCGTTCCCTCACCGTCAACGGCCCCTTGCAGGGACAGGTGCAGGTTCGCCACATCATGCGCCGCACCCTCCTGCCCGGTATTACCGACGTAGGCATCATCATCTCCCCCGAGCGCTGAGCCTTGCGGGACTTCTCATCATTCTTTACCCTTCTCGCGGGAGGCCGCCTCTATCAGCCCGGCGTCTCCAGAAGCCGCTGCGAGGGCACAGAAGCATAAAATGCGGAGAAGAAGGGAATGTGAGCGGGAAAATAAAACGTTATCTCTGACGCTTCATGGACAAGCGATAGCAGGATAGCCTCTCTGGAACTTTTCTTTCTCAGCCTGATACAGGGGAAAGGACTGGCCGGAAAGTCGTTTTCCCATGAGAGAATCTTCGCTCTCACGCCATTATCATTCTGATTTGCGACCTTATGGCTGGACTTAAGGCTCGTAAGCAGTGATGGCGGGTGCTTTTTACCTTATGCAGAAGGGCGAAACACCAATAATAAGTTTCTGTGGGATAAAGACTCGTCCAAGGCCATCTCTTCCTTGATATTTTGTCATATCGGTTGCATGCCTTGTCAGCTGCGGTCGCCGCTGTTGCATCACCTGCTGCACCTGTTGTCCCATAAAATCGGATTGTCCGCTATCGGCCCTGGGATCTGACGCGGTCAGTTTGTACATCCTCTGGATGATATCCGGCGTATTCTTTACAACATCCGATGTAATTTTAACAACGTCCGATGTAATTTTTACAACATCCGATGTAATTTTAACAACATCCGGTATTGTCCTGCCCGCTTGCGTAGCGCCTACGTCACTGTGGGTGGATAAAAAGTCCGTGCGGGCGGGCGTGCTGTTCAAAAAAATATATACCTTTGCCGAGCGACAAACTATGGCGGACGTATGAACATCCTCGACGAGCTCAAGAGCAAGCGGCACCCTCATGTCTTGGGTGCTCTTGATATATTCAGATACATCGGCCCCGGACTGCTGGTCACGGTAGGCTTCATCGATCCGGGCAACTGGGCGAGCAACTTCGCCGCCGGTTCGTCCTACGGCTACGCCCTGCTCTGGGTGGTGACGCTGTCGACGATCATGCTCATCGCCTTGCAGCACAATGTGGCCCACCTCGGCATCGTGACCGGCCTGTGTCTCAGCGAGGCGGCGGTCAAGTACACGCCGCGCTGGGTGGGGCGTCCTATCGTGGTCAGCGCTATCCTGGCCAGCATCTCCACCTCGCTGGCTGAGATCCTCGGCGGCGCCATCGCCTTGCAGATGCTCCTGGGCATCGCCATCCCCACGGGTTCGCTGCTGGTGACGGCGGTGGTGCTCATCCTGCTGTTTACCAATTCGTACAAGAAGATAGAGCGCGCCGTCATCGGATTTGTGTCGGTCATCGGACTGTCGTTTATCTACGAGCTCTTCCTCGTCGACATCGACTGGGGCCAAGCCGCCCGTGCTGCCGTAGTGCCGTCGGTGCCCGAGGGTTCGCTGCTCATCATCATGAGCGTCTTGGGCGCGGTGGTCATGCCCCACAATCTCTTCCTCCACTCCGAGGTCATCCAGAGCCGCGAGATCAATCTCAAGGGCGACGAGCGCATACGCCACGCGCTGAAGTATGAGTTTGCCGACACGCTCTTCTCCATGCTCATCGGCTGGGCCATCAACTCGGCGATGATCCTGCTGGCTGCCGCGACCTTCTATGCCCAGGGCGAACACGTCGACGACCTGGCGCAGGCCAATGCCATGCTGACGCCGCTGCTGGGCAGCAATGCCTCCAATATCTTTGCCTTGGCCCTCCTGCTGGCCGGCATCTCCAGCACCATCACCAGCGGCATGGCGGCGGGCAGTATCTTCTCCGGACTCTTCGGCGAGTCGTACAATGCCAAAGACCCCCATTCGGCTGTTGGCGTGGTGCTGTCGCTGGGCATGGCGCTGGTGATCATCTTCTTTATCGGCGACCCGTTTAAGGGACTGATCTTTTCCCAGATGATCCTGAGCATGCAGCTGCCTTTCACCGTATTTCTGCAGGTGAGCCTCACCTCGTCCAAGCGCATCATGGGCAAGTATGCCAACCGTCCGCTCCATGCCGCCTTCCTCTACAGCCTCGCCGCCATCGTTACGGGGCTCAATATCTGGCTCATCGTGACCGAACTGGTGTAGCCTGTGCACTAAGTGCGGGGAAGCTGGGCTGCACGCAGGCTAAGGGCCGGGACAACGGCTGTACAAGATATAGTGCAATCAATAGCAATAAATAGATGAATAGAAACCAGCAGATCATCCGCACCAGCATGGTGGGCATCGCCGCCAACCTCTTCCTGGCCGCCTTCAAGGCCGTGGCAGGATGGGTCGCCGGTTCGGTAGCCATCATCATGGACGCGGTCAACAATCTCAGCGACGCGCTCTCGTCGGTCATCACCATCGTGGGCACCAAGCTGTCGGAGAAGCCCGCCGACCGCAACCATCCCTTCGGCTACGGGCGTGTGGAGTACTTCAGCGCCATCATCATCGCCGTCATCGTCGTGTCCACGGGCATCATGTCTCTGGTCGAGAGCGTCGGCAAGGTGATCCATCCCAGTCCGCCGTCGTACTCTGCCGTGACGCTCACCATCATCATCGTGGCCATCGTGGTCAAGCTCGTCTTGGGCGCGTACGTCAAGCGGCAGGGCTCCAGGCTGCAGAGCAATGCACTGCAAGCCAGCGGCGCCGATGCTACCTTTGATGCCGTGGTGACGCTCTCTACGCTGGCCTCCGCCGGCATCATGCTGCTCACAGAGGTCAATCTCGACGGTATCCTCGGTGCGGCCATCTCGCTGCTCATCATCAAGGCGGGCATCGGCATGATCGGCGCTCCCGTGGGGCAGCTCCTCGGCGAGAGCATCTCCAACGAGATGATGCGCTCCATCAAGCAGGACGTCAAGCAGATAGACGGTGTCATGGGCGTCTACGACATCATTCTCAACTACTACGGCCCCAATGCCATCATCGGTTCGCTGCACATCAGCGTGCCCGACACGATGACGGCGGCGCGTATCCACGGTCTGACGCGCTCCATCACCCAGCTGCTCTACGACAAATACCATGTCATCGTCACCGTGGGCATCTACGCCGTGAGTACCAGCGGCAGGCTGAAGCAGCTGGAGGAGAGCGTGCTGGCCTTTGCGGAGCACTACCCCCATGTGGTGCAGGTCCACGGCTACTTCTATCTGGAGGAGAAGCACACGATCACCTTTGACGTGGTGACCGACGAGAGCGTCTCCGACGACAACACCTTCCACCAAGAGCTCATGCAGGCGATGCGCAAGGCTTATCCTGACTTCGCCTTCAATATCGTCATCGACCATATCTACAGCAAGTAAGCCCTATGGCAAAAAGAGTGATCGCTTGATCTCTGGTGATGCTTACTGCCAGTGGAGTAGGCTGGGCATAAGTCCATGAGCCGGAGAGGGACAGACCTGTGACAGATACGGAGATGGCCCGTAAATGCGCTCATGCTGATGTCGCGGGTAAATATCATGAAGGCGTCGCAGCCAGTATCAAGTCAGATCAGCCTGATTTTGTCTTTAGGGGGTAAGTATAAGGTCAAAGCGACTGTAGGAGACGCATGAGGTACCAAAGTTTGGCACAAGACTTCTAAGTATGTGCCCTTCTTGTAGGTCTTTGGCAGTGGCCAAATACAAGTAGGTAAAGCGTTCATCTAAGGAATACCAGACGTATCGCCGCCGATATCCTCGATGTCGGTCCGTCGGTCCGCCGTATACCTCTCCTGGGGCGTAGAGCCCTCGGCCCGTAGGTCTGTCAGGCGCGGCGGCTGCCGGTGAAGAGGGCGAGGAGACGCGGGGCGACAGCCGTCATGACGCGGTAGAGGACGAGCAGGAGGGCGGTCTTGAGCAGGGGTGAGGCGAGGAAGCAGGCGATGGCGGCCCAGGGCTGTGCATGGGGGGAGACCTCGAGCGGGCGCAGCCAGCTGTCTATGGCGCTGAGAGGCGCGAGGTCGTGGGCGCAGTAGACCCACACGGTGGCCGCCGACAGCCAGAGCGCAGTCCTGCTGACGGGAGCGGCGGGGCGTGCGGCGAGGCTGAACAGCAGCGGCAGCAGGGTGAGCACCCACAGTCCGTGGAGCCAATACCAGTGGCAGCGCATGACCGTCTGGCCGAGGTCGGCGAGCCCTGTTAGCATTGCCACAGCACTCAGGAGCAGCAGGCCGCGGCAGCTGCGTACCAGCGGGGTGACGCCGTGGAGGCTCAGCCAGGCGCCGATGGAGAAGCAGACGGTACCTACCAGGGTCGGAGCGTCGAGGGGCGGCCAGAGACGCAGCAGGTAGGCGGCGACTAGCGCGGCCGGCAGCAGCCAGGAGCGCCAGTGGGTCACGGGATAGCGCGACGCGCTGAGCCAGGGCAGGGCGGGGGCGGCGAGCGTCAGCACGAGCAGGTCGCGCATGTACCACAGCGGTACATTGACCGGATAGCCCTTGGGCCCGCTCCATAGCCAGCCGTAGAGGGTCTGCGCGGGATGGGCGAGAAGCGTATCGGAGAGTTCGGCGAGGCTATAGTGGGGCTGGCGGGTCAGGGCGAGCAGGAGGAGCGCCAGCACGTTCCAGAGGAGGTAGGGGAGAAGCAGCGAATGGATACGGCGCCTCACTTTGCGGGTGTAGAGGGGACGCGTCAGACGGCCTCCGGTGGAGTAGTAGAAGAGGTAGCCGCTGATCAGGAAGAAGCACGGCACCGCCCCGGCGCCGAGGACATAGGCCAGGGCGAGCCTCACGAGGTCGTAGACGCCGCCCGCGTCAAGTCGGGTGAGGTCCACGTGGTGGCGCGACAGGGCCGGGTAGCCCGTGGAGTGCATCAGCACGACCAGCAGGATGAGCGGGAAGCGCAGCCTCGTGATGGCGTGCGACATCGCCTGTGCCCCGTCATCTGCCCCGTGGGGAGACGGACCGGCGGACGGTACCTGACGGAGGGCCGCGCCGGGCTGTGGGCACGGGGCGTCGTGCTCTGTCCGGGGCGCCGGAGCCGTAGCGGAGGCTTCGTCGTGGTAGACCGTGCGGGAAGGGCTGGGTGCTGTCTGCGTCATCAGTCTTGCTTGTGGTGTCCTGCCGCCCTCGTCTCCGGTGCCGTGTGCCTTTTCCTGTGTGATGGGGTGGGCGAGATGGACCATGGCGGTAAGGGCGAACGGGTGCAAAGTTACGATACTTTTGCTATTCTCCACCCCCTACTTCCCGCTTTGTGGCGACAAGAAGGAGAGTAGTTTTCACTAAATGCCCAGTTGATACGCATCCTCCGTCACATTTTCAAAGCATAAGGCCAAGGCGGCACATAGCTCTCGCACCCTTTCAAAGCATGGGGTCAGGGCGGGATTTATTCTCCCCAACGATTCAAATCCGTGGCGCCAAGGCAGACAGGGCGATGCACGGCGTCGCCCCTTCGCCTCTCGTCCTGCGGCGGTAGGGAGCGAAGCCAAGCGGGCTTCCTGCGCGGTCTGGACGCATTTTTCGTCGCCCTCTTAAGCTTTAAGCCATAGCTGTCGCGCCCTTTCAAAGCATGGGGCCAGGGCGGGATTTATTCTCCCCAACGATTCAAATCCGTGGCGCCAAGGCAGACAGGGCGATGCACGGCGTCGCCCCTTCGCCTCTCGTCCTGCGGCGGTAGGGAGCGAAGCCAAGCGGGCTTCCTACGCGGTCTGGACGCATTTTTCGTCGCCCTCTTAAGCTTTAAGCCATAGCTCTCGCGCCCTTTCAAAGCATGGGGCCAAAGGCGGCACATGTCCCTCACGCCCTTTCAATCTACAGGCGCATATACCGCTACTTTGCCACGCTATGGGGCGAGGCGGGAAGCGGGATCAGAGGCTGTCGCCGAAGTCTTGGCGGAATTTGGCCGCGAGTTCCTCCTGCCAGTGTCCGATCTCCTTGAGACGGCCGTAGAAGAAGCGGAGTACCGGAGGCTCCATGACCCACTCGAGTCCGCCGATGAGCTGCCGGTTGTCCCAGACCCACTTGACGCGGTCGGCGCAGTACTTGATCTGGCTGAGGGTAAAGACGCGTCGGGGCACGCCGAGGCGCAGGAGTTCCATCTCTGCATAGCGTTCGGAGCCGTCGGGCTCGCGCTGTTCGGAGAGCGTACCGCGTTCCATGCCGCGTATACCGCCCGCGATGTACATAGCGACAGCCACGGCGGCAGCAGGATACTGATTGTGGGGCATCTTGGGTACGAAGGCCTGGGCGTCGAGATGGGCGCCGAGTCCTCCGGCCGGCGTGATGACGGGTACGCCGTAGGCCGTGAGTTCCTCTACGAGATACTGGATAAACTCAGGTCCCTGGCTGAGGTACTCCATGTCGAGGCTCTCGTAGAGGCCTTGCGTCATGGCTTCGATGGAGCGCACGTCCATACCGCCGTAGGTGAGAAATCCCTCGTAGAGCGGCACGTAGGCCATCATGCGCTCCTGGAGCTGGCGGTTGTGCGTGATGATGGCGCCACCGCGGGCAAAACCCAGTTTGCGTCCTGAGAAGTAGATGATGTCCATCTTGTCGGCCAGGAGGTGGTAGATCTCGCGCGGTTCCATATACTTACACTGTGCTTCGCGCTGCTTCATAAAGTAGAGGTTGTCTTGCAGCAGTGAGGCGTCGAGCACGGAGACTACGCCGTAGTCATGGCAGATGTCGGCCACGGCGCACATATTCTCGAGGCTGACGGGCTGTCCTCCGATGAGGTTGGTACCGGCTTCGACGCGCACGAAGGCGATCTTGTCCGCGCCCTTTTCCTCTATGGTGGCGCGCAGGCGGTCCAGGTCAAAGTTGCCCTTAAAGGGGAGCTCGCTCTGGGGCACCACGCCCTCGGGTTTGACCAGCTCGATGACTTCGCCGCCCAGGCGCGTGATATGGGCCTTGGTGGTCGTGAAGTGGAAGTTCATCAGCGCCACCTTGCCGGGCTTGACGAAGGTCTCGGCGAGGATGTTCTCGCAGGCGCGTCCCTGGTGGGCCGGCAGCACATACTCGCAGCCAAAGACCGCCTTGATGGCTTCCATGAAGCGGTAGAAGGACTCCGAGCCCGCATAGGCATCGTCGGCGCGCAGCATGGCGGCTGTCTGGAGGTCGGACATCGCGTTGACGCCCGAGTCGGTGAGCATATCCATGTAGATGTCCTTGTTGTGGAGGAGGAAGGTGTTGTTGCCTGCCTCCTGGGCTTTGCGCAGACGCTCCTCGACGGGGAGGAGGTAGAGTTTCTGTACCATGCGCACCTTGTGCATCTCCAGCGGCACTTGCTGGTCGGGAATGTAAAACTTGACTGACATAGATTTCGGTTTATAGTGATACAATGACTGACTTGCTGGGTCTGTGGGCCGCCCTTGTTGCCCCGCCTTGCGCTCCGTAGGGCTGTCTGCCCGCGGTAGGCTCGTGGAGGCTTGGGGGACCTCATGCGTCGCGTCCGTGTTTTGTGGCGGGTCTCCGCAGTCGGCGGCGTGCCTCCCGTTGTGCGGACACGGCGGCCTCGTGGACGCACGGCTGCGGCTTGTCATGGTCAAAGGTAGGCAGTCGGACGCGTTTGTCCCTATACATATTTACGGATATTTGGACCTATATTACTCATTTTGTCTTTTGTAACCATTTTTACAGACCGATATTACTTGTAAGACGGCTAAAAGATTTATCTTTGCGGGCAAAGAGTATGTGCTTATGCCGGTCACGACGATGGAAGAGTTTAATGCCTACTTCAGGCAGCCCACGATGCACCCGCTGATGGCGGTGGGTGATCTGTCGCGCGCCAGCCTGTCGCTCTACGAGCCACTGCGCTTTGACATGTACGGGGTAGTGCTGATGGATAGTTGTTTTGGCGAACTGGTCAAGGCGGGGACGGCGATACGCTACGACGCGGGCACCATCTTCTGGTTGAGGCCGGGGCAACACGTGGCGATGAATCTGGACTACAGCGTCAAGCCGCGCGGATGGATGCTGGTCTTCCGTCCGGAGCTCATCGAACGCACGGGCCTGGGGCGCGACTTCTATATGTTTGACTTCTTCAATCATGACGTCAACGAGGCGCTGACGCTTTCGCCCGCCGAACGCGGCATCATCATCAACAGTTTTTCCAATATCCAGGCCGAACTCCTCTCGCGTCGCGACTATCTCTCCGACCACATGCTGCGCCTGGGCATCGGCGCTTTGCTGAGCTACTGCAAGCGCTTCTTTGAGCGTCAGTTTGAGGAGGGATCGACGCGCAAGAGTGACTTTAAGGCACAGCTCGACCTGCTGCTGGACAACTATCTCTCCAGCGGTTCGTCGTCGCAGCAGGGACAGCCCACGGTAGCCTGGTGCGCCGGTCGTTTCCACCTCTCACCCAACTATTTCGGTGACCTCGTCAGGCGCGAGCTCCATGTCACGGCGCAGGACTATATCCAGCAAAAACTCGTCACCAAGGCCTGCCAGCTGCTGACGACGACACCGATGACTGTCGCCGAGATAGCCGAGGAATTGGGATTTAGTTATCCTACCCATTTCGCCCGCATGTTTCGCCGTAAGACCGGCCTCTCCCCCCAGCAGTATCGTCAGGGGCTCCATTGCTGCGCCCCTTGAGCCTTGGTCTGGCAGCCCCTGCTCCGCACGCAGCCTCCAGGCGTCGCGGGCGACGGGCAGCGTGGGACCAAGGTCGAGGGACAAGGTAAGTCGCTGTCGTGGAAGTGGCAGAGGTCGGTATCCCTTGGTGGCTGAGAATATAAAGGCATCGGGAGCATCGTCACGCGCGACGGGCAGCGTGTGTCCAAGGGCGAAAGAGGATGTTGGCAGTCACCGTCGAGATGAAAAATACAGCTCCTCTATGCCCACCAAGGGCATAGGAGCACCAGGTACATCGTGTCGCGCAGCGGTTGGTCGTGTGGCACAAAAAGCGTATCTTTGCATCCGCCCTCCCCGCGGCCCAGCGCCGCGCGAGGCCTCCCTTCATCATGACCAACGATAGACACTGACTATGAATAGCACCCCATCCGTCACCCCTCAAGGCGCCCGACAGACCGAGTCTGCCGCCGGTGCCGCATTTGAAGCCCTCTCCCAGGCGCTCCGCCGGCGTGCCAGCGTGAGACAGTATGCCGACAAGCCCGTGAGCGAGGACTTGCTCCGTGAGCTCCTCGCCCTCGCCGCCCGTACGCAGACCATGGGCAACCTGCAGCTCTACAGCGTGGTCGTCACGCGCGATGCCCGCCGCAAGGCCCTTCTGGCCCCCGCCCATTTCAATCAGCCCATGGTGACCCAGGCGCCGGTCGTGCTGACCGTATGCGCCGACTTCCACCGCACGACCCGCTGGTGTGAGGAGCGCCAGGCCCATCCGGGCTATGCCAATCTGCTCTCCTTCCTCAATGCCGCCACCGACGCCCTGCTCTATACCCAGACGCTCTCCTGTCTTGCCGAAGCGCGCGGCCTGGGACTCTGCTTCCTCGGCACGACCCTCTACCAGCCCGACCAGATCATCGACCTCCTGCAGCTGCCCCGCTTGGTGATGCCCGTCGCCACGCTCACCCTGGGCTGGCCCGCCGAGACACCCGCGCAGAGCGACCGCCTGGAGCCCGCGGCCTTTGTCCACGAGGAGACGTACCACGACTACAGCGCCGCCGACATCGACCGCCACTATGCCTACAAGGAGGGGCTGGAGGACAACCGCCGGTTCTGTACCATCAATCACAAGGCGACGCTCGCCCAGGTCTATACCGACGTGCGCTATACGCGCGAGGCCAACGAGCAGATGTCCGCCACGCTGCTCCGTGCGCTGCGCCGCCAGGGCTTCCTCGACTGATTTTGCTCTCGCCGACCAGGACCTCCGTTGTTACTCTTCGCTCCCTAGCCGTCCGATGCGCCCTGTGCGGCGGTATTATCGGGCGGTACACCACTCAGGCCATTCCGCCCGTAAGGCGCTTTCTTCAGTTTCGGGGAGTACGGCCTGCGCTTGTGTGCTGCCCGCGGGGAAGCCGGGCCTTTATCGTACGCTTGCTGCGCCGCCCGGGCGTACCGCCTTGCTATACCCTTCAAGACAACGGGACAAGACAATAGGGGGCACCCGCTTCTGTCGGTTGGGTTGTCCCCCCTCTCTTTGCGGGCGGCGCTGCATGTTTTTTACCCCGGCTGAATAGCTGCATGCAGGGATGGTCCCCCCGCCAGCTCCGGAATAAGTTTTCGCCCCGGCAGCAGGGCCGTTTCTGAGAGGGTTGGACTTATTTACTCCTGCTTGTCAAAATCTTTTTCCCCGGCCCCAGGACCTTTCCGAAACGTGTCACAGCCTTCAGCCTGTGAGCTCCGAAATCTTTTTCCCGTTTGCCGACTTTTTTACAGAGCGGGGATTCCATCTCTCCGCCCGGCATCTCTGCCCGCAGGCCGGCGGAGGGCCTGGAGACGGGAGAGGCTCCCCCGACGGTGCGGAGGAGCCTCTCTCTCTTGGAGTATGGGGAAGCGGTTACTTGGTAAACCACTTGACGTAGCAGAAGTTCTGGCGATGGACGAGCAGGCTGTTCTTGGGGTAGAGGCGGTAGGCCGTGCGGAAGGTGCCGGCGTTGTCGAGGCTGGCCTTGAGCCGGAAGGTGTAGACGGAGCCTTGATTGGAGACGACGTCAAAGGGGAAGACCTTGTAGACCTTGTCGCGTCCCATGTCGTCGGTCGTGATGACGACCATCTCGACGCCGATGGCATCGTTGAGTCCCTGCTCGTCTACGGTGAGGGTGATGGTGTAGGGCTCGCCGCTGATGACGGTGCCCGGACCGATCTCCTTGGAGATGTCAAAGGAGGTGACTTGTATCTTGTCCCACACGTCGGCGACGGACTGCTTCCACTTGGCGAGCTCGCGGGCCTTGGCGCCGTTGTTGGCGGCGAGGATCTTGTACTGGACAGCCTCGGGCTGGTAGAACTTGCTGTAGTAGTCGTCGAGCTGGCGCTTCATGGTGTAGTGGGGCGCGATGTGTACGAGCGAGTTCTTGATAGCCTGTATCCAGCCGGAGGAGTATCCCTGCTGGTTGCGCTGGTAGTAGAGCGGGATGATCTCGTGCTCGAGCATGCTGTAGATTGTGTATGCGTCGAGGCGGTCCTGGTGCTCCTGGCTCTGGTAGGTGCGCCGTTCGGTGATGGCCCATCCGGCTCCGGGGCGGTAGCCCTCGAGCCACCATCCGTCGAGGATGGAGAAGTTGAGCAGGCCGTTCATCAGGGCCTTCTCGCCCGATGTGCCGCTGGCTTCCTGTGTGCGGGTCGGCGTATTCATCCAGATGTCGACGCCCGATACGAGGCGGCGGGCGAGCTGCATGTCATAGTTCTCGGCGAGGAGGATCTTACCGAGAAATTCCGGCCGCTGCGAGATCTCGTAGATCTGCTTGATGAGGCCCTGTCCGGCGCCGTCGGCGGGGTGAGCCTTGCCGGCGAAGATGAACTGTACGGGATAGTCAGGATTGTTGACAATCTTGCTGAGCCGTTCGAGGTCGGTAAAGAGCAGGTGAGCACGCTTGTAGGTGGCAAAGCGGCGTCCGAAGCCGATGAGCAGCGCGTTGGGGTTGATCTTGTCGAGCAGGGAGACGACGCGTGTGGGGTCGCCCTGGTTCTTGAGCCAGCTGGCGGCGAAGCGCTCGCGGATATACTTGATGAGTTTGGTCTTGAGCTTGACGCGGAGGTCCCAGATTTCCTTGTCGGGGATGGAGTAGATGGATTCCCAGGTCTCCTCATTGGACTGGTCCTTGTAGAAGTCCTTGCCCAGATACTTCTCATAGAGCGCCTTCCACTCGCGGGAGGCCCAGGTAGGGAGGTGGACGCCATTGGTGACGTAGCCCACATGGTTCTCCTCGGGCAGATAGCCGCCCCAGATGCCGTTAAACATGTACTGGCTGACCTTGCCGTGGAGCTTGCTGACGCCGTTGACCTCCTGGCAGGTCTTGCAGAGGAAGGTTGACATGCAGAAGCGCTCGTTCTTGTCCTGCGGGTTCATGCGTCCGAGGCCCATGAACTCGTCCCAGCTGATGCCCAGCTTTTGCGGGTACTGGCCCATATATTTGCCAAAGAGGCCCTCGTCGAAGTAGTCGTGTCCGGCGGGTACCGGCGTGTGGACCGTATAGAGGGAGGACGCCTTGACGAGCTCGAGGGCCTCGTCGAAGGTGTAGCCCTTCTGCACGTAGTCTACGAGGCGCTCCACATTGCAGAGCGCGGCGTGGCCCTCGTTGCAGTGGTAGATATCCTTATGGATGCCGAGGCGGTCGAGGAGCATCATGCCGCCGATGCCGAGCAGCACCTCCTGCTTGAGCCTGTTCTCCCAGTCACCGCCGTAGAGCGTGTGAGTGATGGGGCGGTCAAACTCTGAGTTCTGCGGGATATCGGTGTCGAGGAGGTAGAGCTTGACGCGGCCCACGTCGACGCGCCATACCTGGGCGTAGAGCGTATAGCCGGGGAAGGGGACCTCCAGTACCATCTGTCGTCCTTCGGGCGTCATCACCTTGTTGATGGGCAGGCGCTCGAAGTCCTGAGCCTCGTACTTGGCGATCTGGCTGCCGTCCATGGCCAGTTCCTGGGTGAAGTATCCGTAGCGGTAGAGCAAGCCGACAGCCGTCAAGTCGACGTTGCTGTCGCTGGCCTGCTTGAGGTAGTCACCGGCGAGGATGCCGAGGCCGCCGGAGTAGATGCGGAGGAAGTGGTAGAGGCCATACTCCATGCAGAAGTAGGCCACGCTGGGACGCGTTGCGTCGGGCTTCTCATCCATATAGGTGCGGAAGTGCTGGTATACCTTGTCCATACGGGCGAGGAAGGCAGCATCCTGGGAGAGCGTGGTAAGGTCTTCGTAGCTCAGCGAGCCGAGCATTTCGATGACATTGTGGTTGGTTGCCTTGAAGCGGTCCGGGGCGATGTCGTGATACAGATTGTAGGCATCAGTGTTCCAGGTCCACCACATGTTGTGGGCCATCTCGTCGAGCTTGGCCAGGGCGCCGGGCATCTTGGACTGCACGGTGATGGGCTTCCACTCGGGGGCGTTGGCATTGGTTGTCTTAATCATAGTATAAAGGGTGTGTAATGTATAGATGTATGCTGTTTGTGGAGGTTATCTTTCTCTGTAGGCTATTTGTCGGCCGGATGGTGGGCGCAGCGCTCCTGTGCGGCGCGCATGGCCAGGTCGTAGGCCTCGTAGTAGTAGGTGATGAAGTGGCTCCAGTCGGCGCGGCGGGCCAGCTGGCGGCAGCGGCGGCCCATCTCGCGGCGCTGGTCAGGCGTCTGGGCGAGCATCGTCGTCACGGCGTCGGCCGTAGAGCGCACGGCGTCAGCGTAGTTGCTGTCGCTGCGGTGGATCACGTCGATTCCGTCCTCGGCGAGGTGAGGCTGGTGTCCCAGCGTATCGGTCGCCCACTGGCCTATGCCGGCGAGGTCGGTCGTCAGGCAGGGGATGCCAAAGGCCAGCGCCTCCATCGGCGTGTAGCCCCACGGCTCATAGTATGACGGGTAGAGACAGAGGTCGCAGCCCGGCAGCCAGTCGTAGTAGGGGAGGTCGATGACCCCGTCGTGGCCGTCGAGGTAGGAGGGGATGATCAGCAGGTGCACCCGCTGGCCGGCGTCAGACGCCATGCCGCTGTGGAGCAGCGTCTGCACGATGCGGTCTTCGTTCCAGTTGTGGAGTTCATGGGTGATAAAGGGAGACGGCAGCGCCTCGCAGGTATCCTTTTCCGGGGAGTTGCGGCGGGCGTGGGCTCTCTTGCGGGCCGCCTCGCGGGCTCTCAGGGAGCGGAGACGGGCCAACAGGTCAGCGCGGGCGTCGCCCCGCCAGCAGGGTACGGCGATGACGGCCAATACCTCGCTTTGCGTATTGCGTAGTTGGAGCTCGCGGCAGGCCTGGATGAAGACGTCAAAGCCCTTGCAGCGGAAGTCATTGCGTCCGCTCGTCGATACGATGAGCGTGTCGCGGCCAAAGGGGCGTCCGAGCAGGGCCTCCGCCGTCTGGAGCATGCGGCGCCGGCTCTCGGCGCGCAGCGTCTGGTAGTTCTTGCCCTGCGGCACAAAGGCAGCGTCAAACCCATTGGGCAGGATCACGTCGCTGGGCCGCTCGAGCAGTTGGCGGCACTCGCGGTCTGTCACCTGGCTCACCGTCGTCATGCAGTCCGCCCAGTGCGCTGCCTGGCGCTCGATGCTGTGCTTCGCCTCCATGTGGAGCTCGCGGGCCATCTGGTCGCCGTGGTAGCCCTCAAAATAGTCGTAGAGCGGCTTGCCATTGGTCACGATGCTGCGGCCGATGCTGGTCGCGTGGGTCGTAAAGACCGTCGCAATCGCCGGCTCGTGGCGGCGCACATAGAGCATGCCCATGCCGCTCATCCACTCGTGGGCCTGGTAGACGACGCGCGGAGCCTTGCCCCGCTGGCCCTTGAGCAGTCCGCTCTGGTAGAGCGCCGTGACCAGGCGGCCGGCAGCCAGAGCGTAGAGGCTGGCGTCGTCGTAGTCGCCGTAGGCATGGAGCGAGTCCACGCCAAAGTCGCGCCACATGTCGCCCTTGACGGCGTCGAGGGTGGGGCGCAGCGGTTCGTAGTCCACTAGGACAGCCAGCGGATGGCCGGGAATGTCCCAGCGTCCGATGCGTATATTGATGCCCGACTCGCGTGCTACGCGTGTCCAGTCAGACAGCAGGTGGCGGTGCTCCTTAAAGTCAGACTCGCGGCCGTCCTGGCCGAGGTCGGGCCCGATATAGACCACATGGTCAGGCAGTGCCCCCTGGAGCGTCTGCGCCTGGGTCGAGAGCACGGTATAGATGCCGCCGACCTTGTTGCATACCTCCCAGCTTGTGGCAAAGATGTAGTCGCAGATATCTTCCGGAGAAGGCCTTTTCATAGGGTGATAGGTAACGGTTTCCATGATTTTTTTCTGCTGCAAAGGTACACATTTTTTTGCGGCCGTCAAGTGTCAGGCCTCACTATCTTGTCGCCAAAAGAGGGCAATATATCCACTCCTCCGTCCCGCACGCCGCCAAACGCGCCATTTGCCGTCCCCGCATACCAAAAGCCCCCCTTTTTCCTCTCCCATTTAAAATTATAATTGCTACCTTTGTCAGGTCGAAGTAAGCAAGTATGAAATTTGAAAGCGTATTCAAGCAAATAGATGACATCCTCTGGAAAGATGCCGGCTGCTCTACCGCCCTCGACTATGTGGAGCAGAGCTCTTGGATTCTTTTCCTGAAGTATCTCGACGATATGGAGCAGACGCGCGAGCTCAAGGCTGCGCTCACCGGCGAGACGTTTGAATAGGGCGACAGCAACACTATAAAAGACGTGTAACATGAGCAAAATATCCATCCGTTTCTATAAAGACCACGAGGTACGCGCCGTGTGGGATGACAAGGCGGCAAAGTGGTACTTCTCTGTGCTTGACGTCATTGGGGCCATCAACGACCAGGATGATTATGCCAAGACACGAAACTACTGGAAATCCCTGAAGGCTAAACTGCGCAAGGAGGCACCCGAAGTGGGTAGTGTCACTACCCAGTTGAAGATGACAGCACCCGATGGCAAAAAAAGACTAACGAATGTCATGGATGCAGAGGGCATCAGGCTCCTTGCCAGCCATATTCCCAACAGCAAAGCGTTGGCGTTTCTCGACTGGCTGACCTATAGCGACAACACGATTGACGGACAGAGCCGGAGAAAAGCCTACACGCTCTTTGAGAGCAACCTGCTCGGTACGATACCCGAGGGAACGGTGCGAGGCCTGCAACAGATTCACGCCTATCTCTTTGGAGGACTCTATGACTTTGCCGGGCAAATACGGACAAAGACCATATCCAAGGGTGGCTTCACCTTCTGCCTGGCTCAGTATCTGCCGAAACAGTTGAAGGTGGTAGAGCGAATGCCCGAGACAACCTTTGATGAGATTGCCGACAAATACGTGGAAATGAATGTATGTCATCCTTTCATGGAGGGCAACGGGCGCAGTACACGCATCTGGCTGGACATGATGTTGAAAGCACATCTGAGGAAATGTGTGGACTGGAGCCTTATCAATAAAAACGACTACTTGGAGGCGATGACCCTCAGCGTGGCAGACGCCTCACGCATCAGGCAACTGCTACGCAATGCGCTCACTGACAAAATCGATGACAGAGAGTTGTTTATGAAAGGCATCGACTACTCTTATTACTACGAACAAGAAGATTAACATCAGGCTACGAACGGGAGCGATGCACGACTTCACACGATTGACCCGCAGCTGAAGGCGGCCGGATGGGGCGCCGGAAGCAGGTAAGGATTGCACTTTAGTAAAGTGGCACAGACCCTGTTCTTGTATTTTAGCAAAGTGGAGCAGGTCCTATTCTTGTATTTTAGTAAAGTGAGAATAGATTTCTTTATTATCTTTGCTCCTGTAAGTATCAGCATAATAAGACCATATCCTCACGACGAGTGAGAAGCTCTCGACCGGCGTTGATGCGCTCAACGTGCGCAACATCGTCCTCATGCGCCCCATCAACTCGATGATAGAGTTCAAGCAAATCATCGGCCGTGGCACGAGGCTCTACGACGGCAAGTATTTCTTCACCGTGTATGACTTCGTCAGGGCCTATGAGCACTTTGCCCAACCGGAATGGGACGGCGAGGCGGTGTGTCCCGTCTGCGGCAACAACCCCTGCACCTGCCACAAAAAGCCAGGCGGAGGCGGCGGTGGAGGTGGCGGCGGTGGCATATTGCCAAGGCCTCCTAAAAAAGTAATTGAAATAAAACTGTCCGACGGCAAGCGGCGGGCCATTAAGTACCAAACCGAGGTGATGTTCTGGAGTCCTGACGGCAAGCCCGTCCCCGCCCAGGATTTCATAAAGGATATGTACGGCAAGCTGCCCGGCTTCTACACCTCCATTGACGACCTTCGGCAACTGTGGGCCGACCCCAAGACGCGTGAACAGCTGATGGAGAAGTTGGGGCAGGCAGGATATGACATGGAAGTGCTCAATCAGATACGGCACATCATAGATGCTGACAATTCTGACTTGCTCGACGTGCTGGAATACATCTCTTATGCCATACCTCCCATCGAGCGGAAGCAACGGGCCGAGAGGGCAAGGGACTACAGGACAGAGCTTTCGCCTGACCAGCAAGCTTTCGTCGACTACCTCATCCTGGCCTATATCAACAATGGAGTGAAAGAGCTCAGCAACAAGAACCTCCCGGGGCTGATTGCCCAGAAGTTTGACGACCTGCAGACGGGCCTCAACCGGCTTGGCGGCGTCTCAATGGCCAGAAAGATTTACTCCACATTTCAGCAAAGACTATACCTGCAATAGGCGGCAGTGCGGGTGACCTTGTCTGCATCACAAGGTCGGACGTTGTTGAAACAAGGTCGGATGTAGTCTAAACTGGAAGGCGGGTTGTTGACGTCTGACGGTGGAAAGGATAAGGGGGTAGATAAAAATCCCTTGTTTTGCTTCTTTGTGTGAAGCCATTGGACTATCTTCGCAAAAAGATGACAGTCTTGATGATGGGAACTATGTGTTGCATAGAAGTCTATGGATAAAGTCAAAAGTACAAGGAAACATATGCCGACCTACCGAAATTTTGGGGAATATCTCTTCTACTCCTATGCCAACCTGCAGATGCTGTGTTACGCTCTGGGGGCGAAGAAGCCCAAGTACGACCGCTTATGCTATATGATCCGGGCCAAGGCGTTTAAGGCTTACAAGGAGGGGCGATGGAATATCCACGACCTGATGCAGTTTAACGTTGCCAAAATTAGGGAGAACGATTTTTGCTGGTACTGTGGCAGGCACATGAGCCCCGACAAGCTGACCATCGATCATGTCTTCCCCAGAAGTAAGGGCGGAGGCAACGATATGGACAATATCATCATGGTTTGTAAGAATTGCAATTCGTCAAAGAGCAATATGGACCTCTTCCAATGGTACGCGACTGTCCGGCATGAATGGCCGCCGCTCAATGTCCTCATCCATTACCTCAAGAATATCTATCTCTACAGCGAGGAAAACGGTTTGCTGGAGAAGTGCGACATCGAATTGGATGAGATGGAACTGCCGTTCAACCGCAAGTACATCCCTGTCTCCTATCCTCAGCCAGAGGATTTTGATCCCGATCTGTTCGGTACTGAACAGTAACGGCCATTTTTCCGGCGCTTTGCGTGCGGCGGGCGTCTTGCTGCTTTTTTTTAAAGTCTGCGCAGGTAAATTTCAGGAAAACCTAAAATCCGCAACTATCATCCAATACACGATTAAGGGTAGATTTATGAGTCGTTAGTAGCAGCTTTCAGTAAAAAGCAACAGCACAACATCAATATGTAGCCACCATCCCCTTACCCCA
>Ga0256406_1000936_pt1 | contig 49428 bp, 36 predicted proteins | sample RumenRJG_03DNA_FD_185986 | JGI IMG/M metagenome (GOLD analysis project Ga0256406, IMG submission 185986) | Bovine rumen microbial communities from Lethbridge, Alberta, Canada - RJG_03 | ecosystem: Host-associated > Mammals > Digestive system > Stomach > Rumen | place: Canada: Alberta | collected... | reverse complement strand
CTCTATACCTCCTGCAACAACAGGCACATCCCCATCAAGCACTTGTGCTTTAGTAATTGTTTTCCCGCGTTTAAAAAGAGAAATATCTTCAAGCGTTCCTTTTTTCCACCCCTCCGGCACACCGTCAACAATCGGCGTGTCCTCATATCCGGGGAAACGGAGATCGACAAACCACTCCTTATACAGCCGCTGCGCCGCTTCTTCGAGCAGCTTGATTTGCTTCTGATTGTTCTCGATGAGGGTGTCATAGGCGAATAAAACCTCGGCAATTCTTTCCTGAACTTCAACTGGTGGTAAAGGCAATTGCAACATTTTTATGGACGCTATTGGAACAGCTTTCTGGGCAGTTCCTTTAGCAATTGCATCAATTTTCTTCTGCCCTTCATAAGACAAAATCCAATAATACAAATACTTAACGAGCAATTCACCATCAAAGTCTTTTAACCATGTGAGATTTCCGTCGGCAAAATAGAATCTATCGGTATCACGATAAATGTATGGAATCCCATATGTACCTCTCGTCGTAATTAGGAGGTCACCACTTTCAGGTACTCCGTATTGCTTCTTGACGTTTTCATAGGATTCTTCCTTAATAAAATCGCAATCAGATATTTCTTCTCCGTTGACTTTTTGTATTATCTCCTTTGAACAGTAGAATGGAACACCTGTTGTGCTTCTATCTGAAAGATGGAAACGCTTGCTTGATGTAACAGTGCAATGATCACCGATTGTTGTGTATTCCCATTTCATATTCCCATCTCCTTCATGTTCTGCGAGATGGTATCCATCAGATCGTTGGATTCAGCCTGAAGGGACAGAAGCTCTCGATGAATCTCCGCCATGCGCTCGGCAAAATCTACACCGTCATCCTCCACGGGCGCGACGCCCACATACGCGCCGGGTGTGAGCGACCAGCCTTTTTCTTCGATTTCTTCGATACTTGCCAGCTTGCATAGACCGAGCACGTCGGCATAAATACCCTCACCGAACTTTTCATAGAGCCAGTACGCTTCCTTGGCAACGGTCAGTATATTCTCGATATAGGCGATCCTGTCGTCATACTGCTGCTGAACGCTCTTTTTGTCACGCTTCCCGGCGGCATCCACTTCGGCTTTCGCGGTCTTGCGGAGTGCGGAGAGCTTTTCTTTCAGCTGAGATACGATATTGGCAAAGGAATCCTGATAAACAGCCTCTTTCAGATCGTCATTCTCGGCGGCTTCGGCTTCTGCGTGCAGATAATCGTGATACTCCTGCAGCAGTGCAGTGTACTTTTCGGTTTCGCCGCGATAGAGCCATACGATAGCGTTCAGGTTCTTGAGCTGCCATTCGCTCCATTCGTTCAGGGTACGGTCCACAACGGTATAGTAATTTCGAGCATCGATAAACAAGACCTTGTCCCGGATATCTTCTCCTTTGGCTTTGTCGAAGAACCACAAGGAGCAAGGCAGCGACTTTGTATAGAAGAAGTTATTGCCGACGGAAATCATCACGTCAACGTGTCCGGTCTTGATGAGTTTTTCGCGGATGTCCTTATCTTTGCCTTGGCTGTCCGTTGCGGAGGACGCCATAACGAAACCGGCGCGTCCGTGCTCGTTGAGATAGGAATAGAAATAGGAAATCCAGAGATAGTTGGCGTTGCCGACCTCTTTGTTTTTGTTCACGCTCGGCAGACCAAACGGAAGCCGCCCGGCGTTTTCGCAGGATTCCGCCTTGACCTTATCCACGTTAAACGGCGGATTCGCCATGATGTAATCACAGCAGCCGTTCAAGTTGTGCGCGTCATGATAAAAAGTGTTCGCCTCGTCACCGGATTTGATAACGCCTGTCAGCCCGTGTACCGCCATGTTCATCAGGCAGAGCTGTGCGTTGTACTCCACCTTTTCCTGTCCGTAGAAGGTCATGGCGCTGTTGGCGTTCATTCCGGCGGCGTTCACGAAATCTCCGCTTTGCACGAACATACCGCCGCTGCCGCACGCACAATCGAGAAGAACACCCTGTTTCGGCTCGATGATGTTTACGATCATTTTTACGAGAGATTTCGGCGTGAAGAACACACCGTCATCGGAGGCGATGTTTTTAGCGAATTTATTGAGGAAGTATTCATAGATGCGCCCGATGATATCGCCGCCGACATCGTCAAGGGCACTGTTATTGAAAATACGAAGCAGCTCCGCCAGCAGATCGTCGGAGAAATCGGTATAGCTTTTCGGGAGAACACCTGTGAGCTGTTCGCTCTGATCCTCAATCAGCTGCATAGCGTTGTTGACCACTTCACCGAGGCTGTTCATCGGATGGCCGTCTTTATTGACAAGTCCCGCCACCGCGATATTGTCCGGCAGATTGACGAGGTATTCGTACTGTGCCTCTTTCGGCAGGAACAGTGCGCTCTTTGCGGAGAAGTCGCTGGCTTCAACCGGCATCACACGTCCGCCGCGAGAGGGACGGTCCTTCAATATCTCGGCTTCGACCTTCTTAAAGCGGCTATACGCATAACGCAGGAAAATAAGACCCAGTACGGGCATACAATATTGATTCGAGGTCAGCTTTGAGCCGGCGCGAAGGAGATCGGCGGATTCCCACAACTCCGCTTCAAGTTTCCGTATATTAATCATGATCTTCTTCCTCCTTCGGCTGATCGGGTATAAATTCCATCATATCGTTAGGCGTGCAGTTCATCGCAGAGCAAATGCTCTCTACCTTATCTAAGGCGATGTACTGCCCGTTTTTGATTTTTGTAATTATGTTTGCGGATATGCTGGCACGGCGCATCAGCTCAGCGTTGGAAATATCGCGTTCAATCATCATGTGCATCAGGGGTTTATAACTAACGGCCATATCATCAGCCTCCTTATTAGAACTTAGATAACTAATTGTATCACACTTCCGTGAAAAAATCAATGAATATATTTTAAACTTTTGGCCTCCGGGAATTTCTCGGAGGTTTTTTTCATTTTCTTTCGTTCAAAACGGCTCGATCTGTCAAGGAGGTACTGAGGAGAAATAGTTTCAGAACTTTTTGACCAAACAGCTCATCTCCCTCCAGTAGGGATTGGAGGAAAAAGATTCTGATTCTTTAGACCAAAGCAGCGATTTCTGTCCAGTAGGTACTGAGGAAAGAAAATTTCAAAATCTTTCGTTCAAAACCGGCAAAACCCTCCAGTGAGTAGTGGAGAGAAGAAATTTTCGGAAACCGTCAGTTTGGGCCCTCCGCCGAGGCTACCAGATGAGGGAACGAAATTTTTCTTCAAAAACCTTAGACCAAAACGGCCCATCGTGACCGGAGGGAAGTGAAGGAAAGATTTTTCTCCGAAAAAGCGGACCACTTGGACGGTTTTCCTCCAGTGGGTATTGAGGACGGGATAAAGCCCTCCGGAAAGGATGATTAGAAATATGTATGAAAAGCTGCCACAGGAATTAAAGGAACGAGGTGCCTTCTGCCTCTGGAAATATGAGGAGCGTGACGGAAACAGGACAAAGGTGCCGTATCAGACAAACGACCTCTGTGCGGATTCCTCGAATAAAGCCACCTTCACGGATTACGCCATCGCCGTCAGGCATAGAGCCGGATATGACGGAATCGGCATCGGCGTCTTCGGGGATATCTGCGCCATCGACATCGACAGCTGTGTCGAGAACGGCGTGCTGTCGGATATGGCCGAGGACATCATCTCCCGGATGGATACCTATACGGAATACAGCCCCTCTGGGACCGGCGTGCGGATTCTGTTCAAAGCCTATCTCCCGGCATATGACAAGGACCGCTATTACATCAATAACCGGCAGATCAAGCTGGAGGTCTATGTGGCCGGGTACACGAGCCGTTTCGTCACGGTCACCGGCAACGCCATCAGTGGCACCGGCATTGAGGAGCGGACGGACGCTCTGATGGAGGTGCTGGAGAAATATATGCGGAAGGCCGAAAAGCCGGTATCCAGTGTGAACGCTCCGGGCAGTTACCTCTCCGATACCTCCGTCCTTCAAAAGGCTATGGTCTCCAAACAGGCCGAAAAGTTCAAAGCCCTGTGGAACGGCATCATCCCGGATGGAAAGAGCCACAGCGAGGCGGATGCGGCCCTGTGTGCGATGCTGGCGTTCTGGTGCGGCGGCGATATCGAGCAGATGGACAGGCTGTTCCGTCAATCAGCCCTGATGCGGGATAAGTGGGAACGGGACGATTACCGCACGGCCACGCTTACCAAGGCCGTGGCGATGTGTGTCGAGTTCTACAAGCCCGTGGGCAGGTCCTCGGCGGCGGACGATTTCAGCGACCTCCAGCAGACGCTCCGTGAACTGGCCCCGGCGGAGAATGACCGCTATCCGTGGAACGACATCGGCAATGGCAGATTGTTCGCTGACGTGTTCAAGGACATCGCCCGTCTTGCCGGTATCCGCCTTGCCAATATCTCGGAGCCGAGCCGGGGCCTTCTGCTGAATGCCGCTCAGGTCAAGAGCATGACCGGCAACGATACCCTCAACGCCCGTTTCCTGCATGAGAACAGCTTCGATTTCCAACCGCAGTTCAAGCTCTACGTCAACACCAACTATCTGCCGGTCATCACGGATACCACGCTTTTCACCAGTGGCCGTGTGCTGATCATACCCTTCGACAAGCATTTCGAGGAATGGGAGCAGGACAAGGGCCTGAAAGCGGAGTTCGGAAAGCCGGAGGTGCAGAGCGCCATTCTGAACTGGATGCTGGAGGGATACCGGCTCCTGCAAGCCGAGGGCTTAAAACTGCCGCAATCCGTGGTAGACGCCACCAATGCATACTACCACGACAGCGACAAGATCGCTCAGTTTGCGGAGGACTGCCTCGTGGCCGATGCCGGGGCCGAGACCAAGACCTCCGAGCTGTATGACGCTTACCGCACATGGTGCGCCGGGAACGGCTGCTATGTAGAGAACAACAAGAACTTCATTGCCGAGCTGCGGAAGTTCGATGCCGGAAAGGTCATACGCAAGCGTCCCAGATCCGGTGGAGAGAAAACCACAGTGCTCATGGGCTATGCGCTCCGTGAGGCCGTGGAATTCTTGAAATAAGACTCTGGGGCACATGGGGCAGCTAACTTTGGTTTTTTCTATAGAAAAACGTTCTTACGAAATAACCGTAATTGCTTGCCCCATCTGCCCCAAACGAAAGGTGGTGGTCAAATGCGGTATATCCGTTCTCCCTGTGACCGGTAGGGCGGTCAAAATCTCTGTGACCTTTCAAGCCGGACAGCGGCGTGGGGTCTCGTGCGTAAAAACGCGAAATCAAAGGGGTAATTAAACCCCGGCTCAATTTTTCAAAAAAACAAGGAGGAAACGACTATGTTTCACAAGCTGATTTATCAGAAAAAAGCAGTTTTCTCAGATGCCGATGCGAGAAAATTCTCCACCGATGACTACACCTGTGTAAAGCTGCTTCTCACCAAACGGGGACGCCCTGTGGCCATCCTCGAAAGCAACGATACAAAGAACTGGCACTGGCGTGTCCAGTACGGTTTTTCCACCGTGATCTTCAAATCCTATGCCGAAGCCATGCAGTTCTGCCGTGAGCATTTCTTTGACCTGAATGGCAAGCCGCTGAACGGAGGCCGGGTATGAGGATCACGGACGAAAACGGTCTGCCGGAGACAAGATATTTCCCTGTCATCGCCATTGACGATTCCGGCCATCAGAAAGTGGCCCTGTTCCCGGCGATGTCGGCGGATCAGTTTGTCCGCTCCGGCAAGCCCTACCTTGAGGAAATCATGCCTCACATCTACCATCTCCACGGCCATACGGATACGGACGAAATCGCCTGCCCGTGCTGTGGCAAACAGATGGAACACTACTACACACCCGATAATGCGGCCATGTATCTTTGCCGCTACTGTCTGTAAGGAGGACAACAAAATGAATAACTACATCAACAACAAGTATATGACCACCGGCCTGAGCAGCTACAGCGACAGCTTCTGGAAGGCTATGCGTGGCAGCGACAAAGCCTTCGGTGACATCATCGATGGCAAGCACAGCCTCACCAACACCTATCTGCTCCCGGAGAGCACTGCCACCAAGTATACTGCTGCCCTGAAGGAATATGACCTCTTCCGCAGGATCGGCACTGTCATGTCCGCCACCAAGAGTGACAACAAGATCTGGCTCTCCGACACCGATGAATTCCCGGCGTGGGTATCGGAACACGGCACTATTCCCACCACCGTAGAGAGCTTTCCGAAGAAGGATGTGGCCGCTCACAAGCTGGCGATTATCACCGCCATCGAGACCGATTTCATCAGCGACCTCGGTTTCGATCTGGAAAGATATCTCGTGGTCCAGTTCGCCAAGCGTTTCGGCAAGGCTGAGGAGGCCGCCTTCATCAATGGCACCGGCCTCAATATGCCGAGGGGTATTCTGAGCGATACCGAAGGTGCCGAGATCGGCGTGGAGGCAGCCGGGGACATCAGCTTTGACGATGTGCTGGCACTGTACTTCTCCGTCTTCAAGCCCTACCGTGCAAACGGCGCATGGCTCATGAATGACGAGACGGCTCTGAAGCTGAAAGGCCTTAAGGATCAGAACGGCCAGTATCTCTGGAATCAGAACAGCGATACCATTCTCGGCAAGCCTGTTCACATTTCCGAGTATATGCTTTCGGAAGGCAAGCCCATCGCCTTCGGTGATTTTTCCTACTACACCATCGTTGACCGTATGCCGCTCACTGTACGTACCCTCTTCGAGAAGTTCGCACTTGAGCAGAAGATCGGCTATGTCGGTGTCGAGCATCTGGATGGATTCCTGCTCCGTCCGGAGGCCGTAAAGGTCATGAAGGTGACATCCTGATGGATAGCGCAATCACCACCTACAACGGCAAGCCCTGCCGCAGTACCGAAATGACCATCGGCAACACGCTTTTTACGGTCATATCGGTGCAGGGTGATGCGGCAAAAGAAACGGCCTACGATAAGGTCAAAAAGCTGATAATGGACAGCGTGGAAACGGCGCAGAAAAGTTATCAGCCTGTACACAACAATATCGTCTAAATGACTTGATAATCCTGCGATAGTAGTCAATAATGTGCTACCGCTTGAAGACGGTCGGAAAGGAGGATTTTTATGAATATGACAACTTCATATAGACCGTCTTCTCTTATCGCAGGAGACAAGATCACAGCCCTGTACTGCAGGCTGTCCCAAGAGGATGACCTTCACGGGGAGAGCAACTCCATTGTGAATCAAAAGGCCATTCTCAAAAAGTACGCTGATGACCAGAATTTCCCGAATACGATGTATTTCGTGGACGATGGTTACAGTGGGACCAATTTCAACAGACCGGATTGGCAGCGGCTCATCGGCATGATCAACGAGGACAAAATCGGCATCATCATCGTAAAAGATATGAGCCGCCTCGGAAGGGACTACCTTCAGGTCGGTATGTACACGGAGATGCTTTTCCCGGCCCACGACATTCGCTTCATCGCCATCAACAACGGCGTGGACAGTATCAACGGCACGGAAAACGACATGACGCCCTTCATCAACATTTTCAACGAGTTCTACGCCAAGGATACCAGCCGGAAAATAAAGGCTGTGTTCAAGGCAAAGGGCAATTCCGGCAAGCCGCTCTGCACCAATCCACCTTACGGCTATCTGAAGGACCCGGAGGATAAAAACCACTGGATCGTGGACGAAGAGGCAGCAGAGGTGGTAAGGGAGATATTTCGGCTGTGCATCGCCGGTTATGGTCCCTCACAAATCGCATCTATTTTGGAGAAGCGGCAGATCGAGATACCGATCTATCACGCAAAGCGACTCGGCATCACGCTCCCGGCCCGGTCAGACGGTCACAGCCCTTACGGATGGGATGACACCACGATCACCCGGATTTTCACGAGGCAGGAATATCTCGGCCATACGGTCAATTTCAAAACTCGAACGAAATCCTTCCGGGACAAGAAGAAGCTGGCAAACGATCCGTCCGAATGGGCCGTGTTCGAGAACACACACGAAGCCATCATCGATCAGGAGAGCTTCGATATTGTCCAGCGTATCCGTGAAGGCAGACGGCGTGTTACACCGATGGGCGAGATGCCGATCCTGTCCGGTATGCTGTTCTGCGCCGATTGCGGCTCAAAGCTGTATCAGGTCCGTCACCGGGGCTGGACGCACGAGCAGGAGATTTTCATCTGTGCCAAGTACCGCAAGCACAAAGGGATGTGTACTCCGCACCAGATTCACAATGTTCAGGTGGAGGAAATTCTGCTCCGGGAACTGCGGCTCATCACTGCTTACGCCCGTGAGCATGAGGAAGATTTTATTCAGCTGGTGACACGGCACAGCGAAAAAGAACTGACCCGGCAGCTCCGTGACAGTACCCGTGAGCTTGCACAGGCAGAGGAGCGCATCGGCAAGCTGGATGGCATCATTCAGCGTCTCTACGAGGATAATGTGGAAGGCAAGATCAGCGATGAGCGTTTTGCCAAGCTGTCCGCCTCCTATGAGGCCGAGCAGAATCAGCTGGAAAGCCGTAAAGCCGAGCTTACAGAGTTCATTGACGCCTCAAAGGAACAACGGCTGAATGTAGACTCCTTCCTCGGTATGGTGCGCAAGTACACGGACATCACGGAACTAACCGCTGAGATCATCCGGTCCTTCGTGGAGAAGATAGAGGTCCTCAAGCCAGAGAAGGTCCCCGGCACACGCACGAAAAAGCAAACAATAGTCATCTACTGGAATTTCATCGGGGCTGTTGAAATCCCCGTTGAAGCGCAAGAAAAGACGGCATAGCCTACATTGCTGTAAACTATGCCGTCTCCTTTTTAGAGATTTACACTATCCCTAAGCCGCACGGACAAAAAGCGGTGGTTTTCTCATGGTCGGAGTAATGAGACTTGAACTCATGGCCTCTAGACCCCCAGTCTAGCGCGCTACCAACTGCGCCATACCCCGGTGCCAGTCTGCTGAGACCCGCTCAACAGACTTTCTATATGATAACAGCTTTTCCTCACAAATTCAACATCTTTTTTAAATATTGACCGGTGTAGGACTGCTCGCAGGCGGCCACTTCTTCGGGTGTTCCGGTGGCGACGATTTCCCCGCCTCCATCGCCCCCCTCGGGGCCGAGATCAATGAGATAGTCGGCGGATTTAATAACATCCAGATTATGTTCAATGACGATGACGGTGTTGCCGCCGTCCACAAGTTTCTGGAGCACTTCTATGAGTTTGTGAACGTCTGCAGTATGAAGACCAGTCGTCGGCTCATCCAGGATGTAGCAGGTCTTGCCAGTGGAACGCTTGGAGAGTTCCGTAGCCAACTTCACACGCTGGGCCTCGCCGCCGGAGAGCGTCGTGGCACTCTGGCCGAGTTTGACATAGCCGAGGCCAACCTCCTGAAGAGTCAGTAGACGATGATGGATTTTTGGTACTGCACTGAAGAAGTCCACCGCCTCATCAATGGTCATGTCCAAGACTTCCGCAATATTCTTTCCCTTGTATTTGACCTCCAGGGTCTCCCGGTTGTACCGAGCTCCATGGCAGACCTCACAGGGAACATAGACATCCGCGAGGAAGTGCATTTCGATTTTGACGATTCCGTCGCCCTGGCAGGCCTCACAGCGGCCGCCCTTGACGTTGAAGGAGAAACGGCCAGCATTATAGCCGCGGACCTTAGCATCCTGCGTCGAGGCGAAGAGGGCACGAATGTCGTTGAACAGGTTCGTATAGGTTGCCGGGTTGGAGCGCGGTGTCCGGCCGATGGGTGACTGATCAATATTGATGACCTTGTCGAGCTGATCCAGCCCATCCACTCCGGCACATTTCCCCGGGAAGACGCGGGCGCGGTTTAGGTCCCGGGCCATAGTCTTATAGAGAATTTCATTGACCAGAGAAGACTTACCGGAACCGGAGACTCCGGTCACCGCAGTAAAGGTACCGAGCGGGAATTTTACGTCGATCTTCTTCAGATTGTGTTCCTGCGCCCCGTGGACGGTTATCCACTCCCCGTTTCCAGGACGGCGCGTCTCTGGAACTGGAACCTTTCGGCGACCACTCAGGTACTGCCCGGTAATAGACTCCTTACAGGCCATGACCTCTTTCGGGGTACCGGAGCAGACGACCTCGCCGCCATTCCGGCCGGCGCCGGGGCCAATGTCCACAATATAGTCGGCGGCACGCATGGTGTCCTCATCGTGTTCCACGACAATGAGTGTGTTGCCCAGGTCACGCAGCCGTTTCAAGGTGGCGATGAGCTTATCGTTATCCCGTTGATGCAGTCCAATGCTCGGCTCGTCCAAGATATACAGCACTCCCATAAGAGAGGAACCGATCTGCGTAGCAAGCCGGATTCTCTGGCTCTCGCCACCGGACAAAGTGCCCGCGCTTCGGGCCAAATCCAGATATTCCAGACCGACGCTCTTTAGGAAGCGGAGCCGGGACTTGATCTCCTTGAGGATGAGGTCGGCAATGATCATATCCCGTTCAGAGAGCTCCAGATTCTCAAAGAATTCCAGTTCCTTCGTAATAGACATGTGGGTCAGGGTATCAATATCCAGGCCGCCCACAGTGACCGCCAGACTCTCCGGGCGCAGGCGCTTTCCATGGCACGCTTCGCACTCGTGGGTCGTCATGACCTGCTCAATGGACCGCTTAGCCACCTGGGAGTTGGTCTCCTCATATTTTCGCATCAGATTGTTGACAACGCCCTCAAACCGGGCAAGAAATGTCCCACTGCTATAGGAGGTCGTACGGGAGAACTTGATACGCTCTGTCCCTGAGCCGTAGAGGATCTTGTCGAGATCCTTCTTCTTCATGTCTTTGACTGGGACATCTATTGAGAAGCCATAGTGGCGGGCAATCCCGTCAAAATACATTTCTGCAACAGTGCCTCCATCCACCTTGGACCAGCCGTAGGCGTTGATGGCACCCTCCCGAATGGAGAGATTCTTATTGGGTATGAGAAGATCCTCATCAATGGCGATATAGGAGCCGAGGCCGGTACACTTTGGGCAGGCACCGAACGGGTTGTTGAAGGAGAACATCGGCGGCTGCAGTTCGGAGACGCTGACACCGTGTTCTGGGCAGGCATAGTTCTGGGAGAACGTCATCTCCTCCCCTCCTATGACATCCACAACCATGATGCCCTCAGAGACCTTCATGGCAGTCTCCACGGAGTCCGAGAGGCGGCTCTCAATGCCCTCTTTGACCACGAGGCGATCCACGATGAGTTCAATATTGTGCTTGATGTTTTTCTCCAGTTTGATTTTCTCCGAGAGGTCATGGACTTCTCCGTCCACCCGAACGCGAACAAAGCCGGACTGATGGGCCTTTTCCAGAGACTTTGCGAATGTGCCCTTTTTCCCCCGGGCAATAGGTGCCAGAATCTGGATACGAGTCCGCTCAGGGAGTTTCATGACCTGATCCACGATCTGGTCCACAGTCTGGGCATGGATTTCCCGCCCACAGATGGGACAGTGGGGAACACCGACCCGGGCATACAGAAGACGGAGGTAATCATAGATTTCCGTGACGGTTCCAACCGTGGATCGCGGGTTCTTGGAGGTCGTCTTCTGGTCAATGGAGATGGCTGGCGAAAGGCCCTCAATGGATTCCACATTGGGCTTTTCCATGAGCCCCAGGAACTGACGGGCATAGGAGGATAAGGATTCCATATACCGTCTCTGTCCCTCAGCAAAGATAGTGTCGAAGGCCAGAGAGGACTTTCCCGAACCGGAGAGACCGGTGAAGACCACCAGACTGTCCCGCGGGATCGTCACATCGATATTCTTCAGATTGTGCTCTTTCGCTCCAATTACCTTGATATCCTTATTCGCCATTCGTTTCCTCTGTACTCCTCTCGGCCGACGCCTTTACAGCGACGCGGCCGTTTTTCTTGGACCGGGTCCGTTTCCCGGTCTTGGCGGGCTTTTTCGCGGCCTCCTCGAGATAGGAGCCGTCCCGCAGTTTTGTGATTTCGTCGCGGTAGTAGGCCGCAGTCTCGAAGTCCAGGATGCGGGCAGCCGCCTGCATTTCCTTCGTCATCTTGTCGATCATCTCCTGGCGCTCCTGCTTCGTCAAGCGCTTGACCTTGTGGGTCTTGGTGTCCACCTTGGAGGTGATTTCAAGAATTTGCCGGACATCTTTCTTTATGGTCTTCGGCGTAATGCCGTGTTCTTTATTATAGGCCTCCTGGATTTCCCGGCGACGCAGGGTCTCGGTGATAGCCCGTTCCATAGACGGTGTGACGCTGTCCGCATACATGATGACCTCGCCATGAGCATTTCGTGCAGCACGTCCTATGGTCTGAACCAGTGAGGTCTCAGAACGCAGGAATCCTTCCTTGTCAGCATCCAAAATAGCGACCAGAGAGACCTCCGGGATATCCAGGCCCTCACGCAGAAGGTTGATTCCCACGAGAACATCAAACTCTCCAAGACGTAAGTCGCGGATAATCTGCATGCGCTCAATGGTGTCTATGTCACTGTGCATGTAACGGACCCTTATTCCATGGCCCTCAAAGAATTCCGTCAGGTCCTCTGCCATCTTCTTGGTCAAAGTTGTGACCAGGACCCTCTCTCCCCGCTCGGTGCGGAGATGGATTTCCGAGATCAGGTCGTCAATCTGCCCATCCACCGGCTTGACAGTGATCATGGGGTCAAGGAGACCTGTGGGCCGGATGAGCTGCTCCACGATCTGCTCACTGCGCTCTTTTTCGAAGTCTCCGGGCGTGGCAGAGGTGAAGATGACCTGGTTGATATGGTCATAGAACTCATCAAAGTTCAGGGGGCGGTTATCGAAGGCGCTGGGAAGGCGGAAGCCGTATTTTATCAGGGTATCCTTCCGGGCATGATCCCCGGCGAACATTCCCCGTACCTGGGGAAGCGTGACATGGGACTCGTCCACAAACAGAAGCCAGTCATCCGGGAAGAAGTCCAGCAGCGTATACGGGGTGGAGCCCGGTGCTCTTTTAGCAAGGATACGGGAGTAGTTCTCAATACCCGTGCAGAAACCGGTCTCCTTCAGCATTTCCATATCGTACTCCGTGCGCTGACGGATACGCTGAGCCTCCAGGAGCTTGCCCTCTTTCTCGAACTTTGCCACCTGCTGCTGCATTTCCGTCAGGATTTCCGAGACGGCATTATCAATGTAGTCAGGGTCAACAACATAGTGGGTGGCAGGATAGATGGCGGCATGGGACAGGACGCCCACGACCTCTCCGGTCAAGGCATTGATCTCACAAATTCGGTCGATTTCGTCTCCGAAGAACTCAATGCGCAGGGCATATTCTGTCTCTCCGGACGTGAAGACCTCAACGGTATCACCTCTAACGCGGAATTTCGTGCGCACAAAGTTGATATCGTTGCGTTCATAGTGGATCTCGACGAGTTTGTTGATGAGTGCATCGCGCGGGTACTCCATTCCCGGGCGGAGCGAGATGACCATGTTCTTGTAGTCAATGGGGCTGCCCAGAGAATAGATGCAGGACACCGAGGCGACGATGATGACGTCCCGGCGTTCGCAGAGGGCCAGCGTAGCGGAGTGCCGCAGCTTGTCGATTTCGTCGTTGATGGAAGAATCCTTCTCTATATAGGTGTCGGTCGAGGGCACATAGGCCTCCGGCTGATAATAGTCGTAGTAAGAGACAAAGTACTCGACGGCGTTCTCCGGGAACATCTCCTTGAACTCGGAGCAGAGCTGGGCCGCCAGCGTCTTGTTGTGGGCGAGTACCAGCGTGGGCTTGTTCGCCTGTGCAATGATGTTGGCCATGGTGAATGTCTTGCCGGAGCCCGTGACACCCTTCAAGGTCTGTTCTTTATACCCGCGTCGAACCCCCTCGGCAAGCTGTTCAATGGCCTCGGGCTGATCTCCGGTAGGAGAAAACGGGGAGTGCAGTACAAAATAATCCAATTTTTCTCCTCCTTAATAGACTAGACAGTCCGTGATGACGGCGTTAACTGGCAACTTAGTGAGAATGCGCATTTCCTTGTCCCCAGTGATACCCCAGCAGTTGATCCCAATATGGTGGAGCCGACAACGAAGCCGGTATATGGGGCTTAAGGCATAATTATAGGTCGGATGGAGGTATTCTGCCTTGTGGGAAACGGCCTGCCGTATGTAGCGGCCGCGGCTCATCCCCTTCTCCCCGCTGTGGTGGACCGAGTAGAGAAGTCCACATGGTATGTCTGGGGCGATTCGCTTGACTTCATCAATAACAGGATAGTCAAAGCTCGATACAATGATCTTTTTCTCCAGATGGAATTTGCGGATGGCATCAACGCACTTTCCCACCATTTCCCGGCGCACAGCAACGGGAGGCCGCTTGATTTCCATATTGATGACACGCATATTTCTTGCGGCGAGAAGTACTTCGTCCACGGTGGGAATTTTTACGCCATCTCCAAAGTCCAGTTCCCGAAGTTCTTGGAATGTCATGTCCGCAATGCGGCCATGGCCATTAGAGGTCTTGTCGACAAGGTAGTTGTGGCAGACGACAAGGGCTCCATCGCGCGTCATTTGGACATCAAATTCCACGCCATCCGCCTTTAACAGAGCTGACTGCTCCATGGCGGGGATGGTGTTCTCCGGGACATACTTGCGCGCACCGCGGTGCGCAATGACCAATGGATGATTTTGCATAAAAGATTACCTCCAACCTTCGGTCAGAAGTATCATAACATATTCGTAAACCCCCCGCAGACTTTCGTCCGCAGGGGGCTGATATTTAACGAATCTTTTACGAATTTGCGGCCTTTCCACAGAACGTGCAGTAGGCATGATAGATTGTCATGGCAGGGTGCCGCAACATGAGCCTTGGCCCGGAATACCGCATGACATCCACAATTTTAGCTTCCATATCCTTCTTGTAACAGTGGATGGGGCACTGGCTGCAGAATGTCTTCTCCGCCATCCTGGGGCACTTCTCCGTTCGTAGACGTGCGTAGTCGGCAAGCTCCTTGCATGAGGGGCAGAGATCTGCCCCCTCTTCCCTCTCGTGGTGATTCCCGCGGCAGTAGAGACGGATCATCTCATCCACGGTCTTCACCTCGTGGGCACGCTTCTTTTCCACGTCCATGTCAGCTCATTCTCCCGTTCTCCACGGAATACTCCTTGTCACAGATCCGCATGGTGGATTTTCTATGGGATACCAAAACCAGTGTCTTGTCCTCGCACTCCTCATTCAGCGACTTCAGGACAACAGCCTCATTGAGGCTGTCCAGATTGCTGGTGGGCTCATCCAAAAGGACGAGGTCCGCATCGTGAAGGAAGGCACGGGCAAGGCCAATGCGCTGACGCTCGCCGGCAGAAAGGGTATCTCCGAGCTCACCGACCTGGGTCTCATACCCGTCCGGCAGAGACATGATAAAGTCGTGGATAGAAGCCTTGCGGCAGGCCTCTTCCAGTTCCTCCTGGGTGGCATCCTCTTTGGCGATTCGCAGGTTGCCCGCAATAGTATCGTGGAACAGCTCAGTCTCCTGTGTGACAAAGGCCTCACGGTTTCGCAGGTCCGTGGTATTGATTTCGTTGATATCCTTGTCCGAGATCTGGATGCTGCCCTTCTGTGTCTTCCAGAACCGCATGAGAAGTTTCAGGAACGTGGACTTTCCGCTTCCGCTCTTTCCGACGATTCCAATATGGGAATTCTTCGGGATTTCAAGGGAGAAATCCTTCAGGACATCCTCGTCGCCGTAACGGAACGTGATGTTCTCTGCTTTGGCACCGGTAAATGTCTCTGTGGGCTCTTTTCCGGTGATTTCCTCAACTTCCGGTTCCTCATCAAGGATATCAAGAACACGGCTGCCTGCAGCAAAGGTTCCCTGAAGGGTACTGCCGAGTGCGGCCAGGGCGCTTGCCGGTCCAAAAGAGCTGATGAGCGCCAGAGCGGGAATCAGAATGCCTTCAAATCCTACGGTTCCGCGGCGGAACAGAAGGACAGAGACAAAAATCATGAGGATATCAAAGAGCAGGATGACCGAGGCAGTGATTGCCATGTTGCGGCCCTCTACGTTTTTCAGTTTAGACTGGTCCTCCGACAGAGCATCGGTACGCTCTCCCATTTCGCGAACCCGGTCTTCACCGCTGTCATACTGGTTGATCTCATTGAGACCGCGGAGGCCGTCCAGCACATAGGTACTGAGGCTGCCGGAACCGTTGCGGAACTTCAGGCCGTAGTCCTTGCTGCTGTGGGAAATGATAACTGGCACAAGAACGCCAACGGCTAAATAGGCGGCCAGAGAGACCAGTGCAAGGATCCAGCTATAATGGCCGATGAAAACGACCATTACGATGGTGTATATAAACCAGATGGCAATAGGCGAAATCGTATGGGCGTAGAATACCTCAAGGAGTTCAATATCCGAGGTGATCAGATTGATAAGATCGCCCTTATTCTTTGTCTCAAGTTTTGCCGGGCAGAGTTTCCGCAGAGCGGTAAAGACCTTATGCCGGAACAAGGCGAGAAGGCGGAACGCAATATAATGGTTGCAGCCCTGCTCCCCGTAACGGAGTGCTCCACGGAAGGCAGCGAGCAAAAGGATGGTGATAAACACCGCTTTCACCGACATGGGGGCCGAAATTCCGAGAACATCCAGAACCGCGAATCCGCCAAAGACGGTGATAAACGTGGCCGCAAGATTTCCCAGAGTTCCCATGAGGATGGATAGGGACATGTAGCCGGAAAGAGGCTTTACCTCTTTGATGAGACGTCCCATGATCTGAAGATTGCTTCTCTTCTTCATACGGCAGCGCCCTCCTTTGCATAGTTTTCAAGGGCAAACTGGGTATTCCAGAGTTTCGAGTAGGCACCGCCGTTTTCCAGCAGTTCCTTGTGCGAACCCTGCTCCACCACATTGCCGTCTTCCATGACATAGATATTTTCAGCGTCTGTCACATTGGCAAGACGATGGGAGATCAGGATGACCGTTTTCTCCCCAACCATGCGATGGACCTGCTCCATAATGCTCTCCTCGCTCTCCACATCAATGTTGGAGGTGGCCTCATCGAAGATATAGACCGGGCTGTCATGGAGAAGTGCTCTAGCCAGTGCCAGTCTCTGGCGCTGACCGCCGGAGAGGTTGGCGGCGTGTTCGTTGAGTGTGGTTTCAAGACCCTGCTCCTCCCTGAGGAAGGCGTCCAGGTTGGCCTGCTTCAGTGCATCCCAGAGTTCCTCATCGGTGGCGTCTGGTTTGGCCATGAGAAGGTTGTCGCGGACCGTGCCCTGGAACAGGAAACTGTCATTTCCAATATAGGTAATGTTTTTCAGAAGGGACTGCTCCGAGACCTCCGCGATGGAGTCGTCTCCCAGGAGCAAAGACCCTGAAAATCCTTTATTACGAGCCATAAGCAGTGCCGCCACAGTGGATTTTCCGCAGCCGCTCTCACCGACAATTCCGGTGAAACTTCCCTTTTCAAAGTCCATATTGATGTTGTGGAGAACTTCCTTATCCTCCGTATAGGAGAAACAGATGTCCTTAAGATGGATGCCGGCATCCGTATCCATCTCTTTGGCACCCTGCTCCGGCTCCGGAGTATCCAGAAGCTTAAACATCTTTTTGCTGGCAGTCATGCCGTTCATGGCAATGTGGAAGTAGCTTCCCAGCTTCCGCATGGGCATGAAGAATTCAATAGCCAAAAGAATAATAAAGAGGGCGCCGGCAAGATCGATGGTACCAGCACGCAGGCGGGTCACGGCAAGGATGACACCGAGGGCGCTGCCCGCATAGGTGACAAAGTCCATGATGGTAACCGAGTTCAGTTGCATAGTCAGGACCTTCATGGTGATTTTGCGGAATTTTTCCGCCTGAACATCCATCTCCTGACTCTTCCGCTCATCGGCCTGATAAATTTTCAGAGTTGTCATACCCTGAAGGTTCTCCAGGAACGTATCACCCATGGTGTAGTAGCGGTCGAGATATTTGGAAAGGAGTTTTTTCGCCCAGGTCTGAATGGCCATGATGATAATTGGGATCATCCAGACAGCCAGGAACAGCATTCCGGCGGAGAACCAGTTCACCGTAAAGCCAATGACAAGCATCAAAGTCAGAGGTGCAATCATGGCATAGAAAAACTGCGGGATATAGGCGCCAAAATAGGTCTCCAGCTGGTCAACGCCCTCCACCGTCACCTGGACGACCTCAGAGGATTTGACCTGCTCCTGATAGGACGAGCCGAGGCGCAGAAGTTTTTCATAGATCTTTGTGCGGAACGTCTTCTTGACCGCCTTACTGGACAGAAAGCTCATCCGGGTGGAGGCTTTGCTGCAGATGTAGCGGACAATCAGAACGACGACGGAGACGATGAGGGCAATCCAAATGTCCATCGCCCGTGCATTTCTCTGGAACAGTTTCATGAGCATATCCGAGATAAAGTACATCATCACAATGTTTCCCGCCAGGGAGAGCCATTGGAACAATACATTCAGGTAGATATACTTGATGTCGCCGCCGACCATGTTCAGCAGACGCTTATCGATCATTACGATGCCACCTTTCCTTAGACCAACAGGGTAAATATGGCAGAGGAATCCGGGAGCGGATCCTCGCCGCAGTTAAAACAGAGCCGGAGCGCCACGCTGCCGTGGAGGACCTCGCCGGTCCCGGCCCCAAGATTGACAAATTGCAGAACATCCGCCGGAATGGTAAAGATACCGGCGCTCTTCTCAGCGGTAATGAATGAGCCGCTGTCAAAATACTGGATTTCACAGCACTGCCGCTCTTTCTGCCGCTTTGACAAAAGCTCAAGATGCCCGGTTCCATCCTTTACCACAAGGGTGGCAGGATGGGAAAATTCCCGGTTATCCTCACTGATGTTATCCCCATTCTCCGAGGATTCCCGGTAGAGCACAAACGGAAAACGGTACGTTCCGTCTCGCAGCCGCCGGCAGAGCACTGAGCCGCTAAAGCGCTTTCGATTTCGGAACTCATACTTGATTCGGTACGTCTCCTCTGTTGCCCGTATAGCCGCCATGCTCTGATCCGAGTTATAGAGTGCCATGGAGAGCGCGTCAGAGCGGGCATTCTCAATATCCACACCCTCGTAGAGTAAATGGTTCACCAGGGTTGAAACCCGCTCGCTGTAGTAGGAGAGCAACTCCTCCCCCTTCTCCGTAAGAACCGGATGCCGGGAATTGGAGGTATCCATGATTCCCTTTTCGCTGAAATATTTTAGAATTCGGCTGATGGAATACTTTTCCTGCCCCAGTGTCCGGGCAATTCCCGTAACGGTGCACTCGGAACGGCTGGATGGGTCAAAGCAGAGAAGGACCCGAAGCCGCAGGAGATCCGGCGATTCCGTCATATATTTTCCCCTTTTCAATTAGATATTGCTAACTAAATTCCCAAACAAAAAGCGGAAGCTGGTTAGCTTCCGCTAAAACACACAGTTAGTATAACACAACTGCAACAAATGTCAATAATTCGGGAACTGGTCGGCAAACCAGACATCCGGGACCTGAAACTCCTTTCCATTCAGGTAGGAAAGACTGCCGGCGTCAGTGGTAAAGTCCATGACGAGACGGTAGGAATAGAGAAACTGCTTCTTATAGCCGCCGTACTTCTTATTGGCCTGATTTCGTCCATACTTCCCGTCTCCGAGGAGCGGACAGCCGATGCTGGCAAAGTGGGCACGAATTTGATGGGTTCGGCCGGTAAGGAGTTCTACTTCCAACAGGCTCAGAGAGCCATTGGACTGAAGCACACGATATTTCGTACGGATTCTCTTGGAGTCCCCCACCGGTTCCTTCGTGACCCGGACCATATTCTTCTCCTCATCCTTCTTGAGGAAACCCTCCAGGACACCCTGTTGCGGTTTGGGACAGCCGAGAACCACGCAAAGATAATACTTGTGGAGCTCCCGGTCCTTCATCTTCTGATTCATGACCCGGAGCGTCTCCGCATTTTTTGCCGCCAGCACAATGCCGCCGGTGTTCCGGTCGATCCGGTTGATGAGGGCCGGCGCAAAGGAGTTCTCCTGCTCCGGATCATACTCCCCCTTCTCATAGAGATACCGTTTGACCCGGGTAATAAGCGTGTCCACATATTCTGTCTTGTCCGGGTGGGATAGAAGGCCGACCTTTTTGTCCAGAACCAGCAGATTCTCATCCTCATAGAGGATGCTCAGCTGTTTCGGCGCATGCAGAAAATCATACTGCGGGGCTGGGCGCTCAAAGAACTCATCATTGATATAGAGGTCGAGAACGTCCCCCTCTTGCAGCCGGGTTGAAATTTCCGCCCGCTTGCGATTCACCTTGATGCGTTTTTTCCGAATATATTTATACATGAGAGATTTCGGGAGGTTCGGCAGGCGCTTGGTCAGGAACTTGTCGAGCCGCTGTCCCGCATCATTCCCCGTTATCGTTATGCTCTGCATTTTCCTCCACCTTGATCCTTACAGACAGGACCCTGCGCGAGTCGGTCTCATTGACACTTACGGTGAGGTTCTTATAGGTAAAACTCTCGCCTTTTTCCGGAATTTCCTCAAACTTTTCCAGGACCCAGCCGCCCAGCGTGTTGGACTCGGAGTCCTCCGGCTCGTCCATATGGAAGTACTCGAAGAAATCCTCCAGCTCGCAGCTGCACTGGGCAAGATATTCATTCTTTCCAGTCCGGACGATATCCTTCTCCTCCTCGTCATGCTCGTCGTAGATTTCCCCAACGAGCTCTTCGAGGATATCCTCCATGGTGACAATGCCCTCGGTACCGCCAAATTCGTCTGTTACAACTGCCATGTGGGAGTGCTTCTGCTGCAGCGTCGTCAGGAGTTTGGAAATTTTCATGGTAGGAGCCACATGGAGAACCGGCTGGAGCACATCCTTCAGCTTGGCCTCACCAAAATAGACGGAGTGGAAGAAGTCGTTCTGGTGGAGAAAACCGATAATATCATCAATGTTCTCCTCATACACCGGAAGGCGGGAGTACTCATTTTCCTCAAAGACCTGATAGATTTCTTCTTTGGTGGCGTCCAGCGGGATAGCCAGTACATCGACCCTGGGAACGAAGATATCTCCCACGTCAATGTCGTTGAATTCCATGACACTGTGAATGAGTTCACTGTCCTCAGCGTCAATGCCTCCACGGCTCTCTGCAGTGTCCACCATGGTGAGGAATTCACCCTCGGTGATATCGTCCTTCTTCTCGAGGTGAAAAACCTTGTTGATGAGAAGTTTCCACCAGGCAAACAGCTTGCTGAGAGGATAAAAGAGAATGATGAGGACCCGGACCGCACCGGTTACAGAGCAGGCAAACTGCTCCGGCAGCTCATTGGCAATGCTCTTCGGAGTGACCTCCGAGAAAATCAGGATGACCAATGTCGTGACCAGAGTGGACCAGGTGGCGCCGATTTCGCCCATGGCGCGGACAAATACGATGGTGGCGATGGACGATGCGGCAATATTTACAATGTTATTTCCGATAAGAACCGTGGAGAGAAAGGAGTCATAGTCCTGCAATATCTTCAGCACTCTTCCGGCCCGCTTATTTCCTGCAGACTCCATGCTCTTGAGTCGGATTTCGTTACAGCAGGAATAGGCGGTCTCTGTGGCGGAGAAAAAACCCGACAGCAGAACGCAAAGGACCAGGATTAGGATTAGACCAGTACTGCCCATAGATTAGAACATCTCTCCTTTTGCGGGAACCTCGGGCTCGGGAAGCGGGAGCTCCGGATCCGTATAGGTAACTTGAATGACCATGTTTGGGAACGAGTAGCGCTCAACAATAATGAAAAGAGCGGTCAGGATGATGGGATAGACCGGGGCAAAGATGCCGGGGTTTACAAGGGACATGAGTTCCAGTCCGATAAAGGACATAAGAACCGTCCTCCCGAACAGGGAAGGTCTTGATTTCAGAAAACGAAGACGGGTGAGGAACTGATAGCCATAGGCTGCAATACCCACTAGACCGAAGCTGCCCCAGACCTGCGGCAGAGAGGAATGATACCAGCAGAGTGTGGCCGTCTTGGAGGGATGGATATCCCGATTTCCTGTATAGCCGAGTCCTCTTCCGAAGATGGGGTTGGCCTTGAAGTCCAGAATGGAACGTTTCCAGAGACCCAGACGGATATTGTACTGGGACATGCTGGTGAAACGGCCGGATGTGTAGCTCATGAAAGAGATCAGTTTCGGAAGCGCCGCCGCAATGAGGAAAATAAACGAGAGCGCAATAAGTCCGATGATTTTGCGATGTTCCTTATCAAGGAACAGGAACAGGATAAGCAGGATGACAAACTCTATGCCGCCCATGATAAGACCACCGCGGGAACCGGAGAGCACCATGGCTATCATGGAGCCAAAGGAGAGAAGAATATACGGGAACTTCTGCAGTGCCATGAAAAACGTGAAAGGAAGTGCCATCATGAGCAGCGTGCAGCCGTTATTTCTCCACTGCATGTAGAGGATGCCCGGGTGTGCGGTGAACTCGGACCAGTTTTCCGCATAGGTCTCAAAGACAGCAAGGATAAGGAGCAATGTCATGGCACACATCATTTTCGATATGCGAATGTCCATGTGCTCCGTATAGTTTTTGCCAGGACCAATATGCCCGCTCAGCGCCCAGTAGAAGATGACGATCATGAAGCCGAGGGCAAACATATAGGACAAGGAGGTCGTGCTGAAATACTCAGCAGCCGTTATCGTTCCGAGACCGCCAAGGAAGTTGGTTATGGAGACCAGTACCATAGGCAGGAACAGGACCCCCATGGTGGTATGTTCTTTGTTGCGGTACACAACGGCGTGAAACACACCGGCAACAACCGGAACAATAAGGAACGGCAGGAAAACAATAAACTTATTATAGGTATTTTGTGCCTGGATGATAAAACAGAGTGCAGAGAGAAATGTGGGGAACGCTGAGACGATATCGTCACAGAAAATCAAGATGAGCGTCAGCAGAACGCCAAAACCCAAAGCGCCCGGAATATAGGCGTCAAAAAGCATGACGACAAATGCAAAAAGAAATTGGATGAGTACCGCCAGGTCACTGGCCATAAACCGCCGGAACGGATAGAGCACGGAGCTCTCGTCCTTGCTCCACTGGAACAGCGAACTGCCCATACACAGGCCTCCATTTAAATAGTATTTGGGATTATCATAATATGCCCCCGAACCAAAGTCAATTATTCCGCTTTTTCCATTTTTTTTGCCGGAAGGGTTGATTTTTCCCCCGAGTGCTATATAATAGGCTTAGCACTCAGGAACAATGAGTGCTAAAACCTAGAATCTCATATCACGTTTGGAGGAATAAACATGACTATCAAACCAGTTGAAGACAGAGTTCTCATCAAAGCTGTCGAAGCTGAAGAGACCACCAAGAGTGGCATCATCCTCGCGGCATCCGCCCAGGAAAAGCCGTCCATCGCCGAAGTCGTAGCCGTTGGCCCCGGCGGCGTCGTTGACGGCAACGAGGTAAAAATGTACCTCAAGCCCGGTGACCGCATCATCGTCGGCAAATATGCCGGCACACAGGTCAAGCTGGACAATGAGGAGTACACTCTTGTGAAGCAGTCTGACGTCCTCGCAATTGTGGAATAAATATAGTATATAACCCTTATTCGGAGGTAAATACATCATGGCAAAACAGATTATCTACGGAGAGGATGCCCGCAAGGCACTCCAGTCCGGTATTGATCAGCTCAGCAACACCGTAAAGATCACGCTTGGACCGAAGGGCCGCAACGTCGTTCTCGACAAGAAATACGGCGCTCCGCTCATCACCAACGACGGTGTCACCATCGCCAAGGAAGTAGAGCTCGAGGATCCCTTTGAGAATATGGGCGCTCAGCTCGTAAAAGAAGTCGCCACCAAGACCAACGATATTGCCGGCGACGGTACCACCACCGCTACCCTCCTCGCCCAGGCACTCGTCAGCGAGGGCATGAAGAATGTCGCAGCCGGTGCCAACCCCATGGTTGTCAAGAAGGGCATTCAGGAGGCTGTTGATGTCGCCATTGCTGAAATCAAGGCAAACTCCAAGCCCGTAAACAGCAGCTCTGATATTGCCCGTGTCGCTACTGTCTCTTCTGCAGACGCTCAGGTCGGCCAGCTCATTGCTGACGCCATGGACAAGGTCTCCGCAGACGGCGTTATCACCGTTGAGGAGTCCAAGACTGCTGAGACCACCTGCGACGTAGTCGAGGGCATGCAGTTTGACCGCGGATACCTCTCCCCTTACATGGCCACTGACACCGAGAAGATGATTGCCGACATCGACGACGCTTACATCCTCATCACCGACAAGAAGATCTCCAACATCCAGGAAATCCTTCCGCTTCTCGAAGCTGTCGTAAAGACCGGTAAGAAGCTTGTCATCATTGCTGAGGATATTGAGGGCGAAGCTCTTGCCACCCTTCTTCTCAACAAGATTCGCGGCACTTTCACCTGCGTTGCTGTCAAGGCTCCGGGCTTCGGTGACAGAAGAAAAGAAATGCTCCAGGATATTGCCATCCTCACCGGCGGTACTGTTATCACCTCTGACCTTGGCCTTGAGCTCAACACCGCAACCATGGATCAGCTCGGTCGTGCCGGTCAGGTTAAGGTCTCCAAGGACGACACCATCATCGTTGACGGTGCCGGCGACAAACAGCAGATTGCTGACCGCGTAGAGCAGATCAAGGCTCAGATTGCCTCCTCCACCTCCGACTATGACAAAGAGAAGCTCCAGGAGCGCCTTGCCAAACTCGCCGGCGGTGTCGCTGTCATCCATGTCGGTGCAGCCACTGAGACAGAAATGAAGGACAAGAAGCTCCGCATTGAGGACGCTCTTAACGCCACCAAGGCCGCTGTTGAAGAGGGTACTGTCCCTGGCGGCGGAGTCGCACTCGTCAACGCCATTCCTGCAGTTCAGGATCTCCTCGACAAGACCGAGGATCAGGACGAGAAGACCGGTATCAAGATCGTCCTGAAGGGCATTGAGGCCCCCATCCGTCAGATTGCCACCAACGCCGGTGTTGAGGGCTCTGTCATCATCAACGCCATCAAGCAGAACGACAGCAAGAGCTACGGCTACAACTTCGCTACCAGCGAGTATGTTGATATGTTCGAGGCCGGAATCCTCGACCCGACCAAGGTCACGAGATCCGCTCTTCAGAACGCCTCCTCTGTCGCTGCAATGGTTCTCACCACCGAGTCCCTTGTCACTGACAAGCCGGACCCGCAGAAGGATGCCGCTGAGCAGGCAGCCATGGCTGCTGCAGCCCAGGGCGGCGGAATGTATTAAGTTCCAAACGTTAGAAGATATAGGTTGAGCCGCCCCGGTTCCCACATGGGAACCGGGGCGGTTCTTTGTGTATGCTCCGATAACGCGGAGCCCGTTTCATGTCAAAATAGAAAGAAATGAATTAGTACAGAACCGATACGCCGATCCAGTTACCATCAATGAATACAGATGCATAAGCTCTGGTGCCGGTCTGGCGATCTGAAATAGGTGCACAATAGACTTTTGTGGTGTCTGTGTTCACGGTAAGAACAGCATTGCCGCCCTTATTACCAACTGCGTCATAGTCTCCCCAGACAGCCGGGTCTTTATAGCTGCCGGTGTGGGAATTGATGATGTTGTACTTGGAGCCGTGTTCCTCAGAGCGGGTGCTCTTCTGAAGATCCAGATCAGACAGAGTATAATGGCTCATGTACGGAACAGCGTCTGCCTTCTCAGCAAGACGATTCACCTTGCCCTCAGTCTTCTGATAGGAAAGAAGCGGAGCGGCAATGGCAGTGACATAGAGGATATTGTAGTTATCCTTGATTTCCGGGTCAGCGGCCAGCTGCTGAGCAGTCATTCCGCCAAGGCTGTGGCCGGCAATGACAAGATTGGAACCCTTCGGGACGTCGGTGAGGATATCCTTCTTAATGTCCTTCATGTACTGGCTCTCTTTGTCAAAACCAGCATAGAGGTCCGATACGACATCTTCCGCCTCACCAAACGAAGAGGTCTCTGTGCCATGCATGGCAATAAAATAAACAGGCGTGTCCACGCCGTTCTCGGTCAGAGTGGCCTGGGAAATGGTGAAAGGACCCTGATCAATCATGGGATGAACCTCAGACTGAATGTACGAGAAGGTATCCGGAATGGTCTTAAATGTTCTCATATTCCCCTCTGCTGCGAAGGCACAGACGGAGACCGAGAGGGTCAGGGCAAGTGCCAGAACAACGGCAAAGAGGTGTTTCCATGTTTTTTTCATGCATACTCCTCCAAAAGTATTAATATTTCATTCCCATTTTAGTAAAATCTACTTAACATTGCAACAGAAATTGTGCCCGCGCACGAATCTGCCCTATAATAATGGTATCCAAAGATAGGAGGAATTCCCATGTCCTGTACCACAATCCTCGTCGGGAGAAAGGCCTCATATGACGGCTCCACCATGATTTCCCGCAATGATGACTCCCAGTCGGGAAAATATACGCCCAAAAAATTTGTCGTTGTCCATTCGGAGGACCAGCCGCGGCACTATCAGTCTGTACTCTCCAAGTTCTCCATGGATCTTCCGGACGATCCCATGCGCTACACCGCTGTTCCCAACGCCGTGCCCGGAGAGGGAATCTGGGCAGCCTGCGGTGTCAATGAGTGCAATGTCGCCGTGACCGCCACAGAGACCATAACTTCTAACGTCCGCGTCCTTGGTGCGGACCCGCTCGTGGAAGACGGCTTTGGCGAAGAGGATATTGTTGTCCTCACCCTCCCCTACATCCACTCGGCTAGAGAAGGCGTCCTTCGCCTTGGTTCCCTACTGGAGCAGTACGGCACCTATGAGATGAACGCCATCGCCTTTCAGGATGACCGGGAAATCTGGTGGCTCGAGACCATTGGCGGACATCACTGGATGGCACGTCGCGTCCCGGACGACGCCTATGTCGTCATGCCGAACCAGCTCGGCATTGATCTCTTTGATTTTGGCGATGCATTTGGTGCTCAAAAAGATTACCTCTGCTCCAAAGACCTCATGGACTTTGTCATGGAAAATCACCTGGACTTAAACCCCGGCAGGCTCTTTGACCCCCGGGCAGCCTTCGGCAGCCATGATGATGCCGACCATGTATATAACACGCCCCGCGCATGGTATATCCTCAAGTATTTCAACCCGGTGCTGGACATCACCCCCGAGAGTGATGACCTCCCCTGGTGCATGATTCCCAAGCGGCATATCACTATTGAGGACATCAAGTATCTCCAGTCTTCTCATTACCAGGGCACACCGTTTGACCCGTACAGCCAGCGGGAACATGCGGAACAGGGGCTGTATCGGCCAATCGGAGTGAATCGCACAAGCTTCATGAGCATCATCCAGATGAGGCCATCCAAGCCGGAACCCATCCGCGCTGTCGAATGGCTCTGCTATGGCTGCAATACTTTCAACGTCATGGTGCCCCTCTACACCTCCATTGACAAAGTGCCAGAGTACCTGTCCAACACAACGAATGAAGTCACCACAGACAACTTCTACTGGAACAGCCGAATGATCGGTGCACTGAGTGATGCCCATTATCAGAAGTGCATCAATCACATTGAGCACTATCAGGAAGCGGTCCATGCCCAGGGTTATGCCATTCTAAAGGAGTACGACGAGAAAATCTGCGCTGCTCTGCCGAATGACTGCACTGCCCTCTGCGAAGAGGCAAACCAGAAGGCCGCAGATATGGCAAAAAAAGAGACTGCCAAGACGCTTGGCGAGGTGCTGTATGAGGCGAGCAATGCCATGAAAAACAGCTACGCAAGGTCAGACCACTAAAACCCAATAAAAAGGAAACGGCCCTCAAAAGCAAAGGCTTTTGAGGGCTTTCTGCATATAACATGCTATGTGGAGCTGATAACCGGATTTGAACCGGTGACCTCATCCTTACCAAGGATGCGCTCTACCAACTGAGCTATATCAGCATATTCAATTCAACACAAAAAAATGGAGCTGATAACCGGATTTGAACCGGTGACCTCATCCTTACCAAGGATGCGCTCTACCAACTGAGCTATATCAGCAAAAATGGCAGGGGCAGAAGGATTCGAACCCTCGGCACGCGGTTTTGGAGACCGCTGCTCTACCAACTGAGCTATACCCCTATATTTAAAATGGTGGACCATCAGGGACTCGAACCCCGGACCCGCCGGTTATGAGCCGGATGCTCTAACCAACTGAGCTAATGGTCCGCGCCGCGGTTAGATCTTCACAAGCGACTCTTATATTATATTGACGGCCCATACAAAAGTCAATACTTTCTTTTCACTTTTCAAGCCCGTATTCACGGCATTTTTGGGCCACCAGGGTGTCCCCTTCATAGACCAATTTCAGGGAGAAAAACGGGCCCGGTCTTGCAATTTTTTGGAGGAAGATCCGGTCCCCTTCCCAGGTGGGAAGAGAAAGGACCTTATCCTTATCCACCCACTCCAGAGTACCCTCGTCGCACTCTATTATTTCACCGGAAAAACGGCTGCAGGTGAAGAGGTGCATGTACTCCCCCTCATACCGGTCACAGACAAAGGTGACGACGCCGCGGTACTCCGGATCAAAAAGAGTGAGCCCGGTCTCCTCGCGGGCCTCACGGACCGCGCACTCCTCCGGGCTCTCGTTCTCCTCACATTTGCCGCCGACCCCGATCCACTTGTCATGGTTGATATCGTTCTCCTTCTTGACGCGATGGAGCATGAGATATTTTTCATCCTTTTCAATGTAGATCAGAGTCGTGTTCAGCATTGTATTAATGGTTCTCCTGTTATGCTTTGATATCAAAATGGATTGTCAGATCTGGGCATCGGCCACACTCAATAGTCAGAGTACCAGTGCCGGACTTTCCAACAGACTTTACATATGTACCAGCGGCACCGCCACGAAGCGGAACGACAGACGGGCCGATAAGCTCAATATCACCCTCCGTGTGGAAGATGAGAGGATCATTGGCGAAGACCAGCAGATTCCCCTCCTCGGAGACTGCTTCAATACGGATGGCGGCCACATCATAGGTCGTCTTCTCCTCAAGCGTTGTGGAGGAGACTTCCGTCTTGAGATGAAATTCCATAGCAGGACCGCAGGTGACACTTTTTACGACCTTGCCGTCCCGGATGGCATCAAAGCGGTAGGTGGTAACGTCGGCGCCCCAGGTGTTGGAGTACTTCTGGAAGAGCTCCTCTGCCCTCTTCACGGTCATCTTATCTTTGATGGCTGCAACACCGAGCGCCGCAATGTTTGATGCATTGATAACTGACTGCTGCCCACCATGGGCGTAGTCTTTCACCGCATTCCGAATAAATTTTGCCGACTCCGGAGAGAGACCGTCTTTGCGCTCCGGGAGCTCTCCGACAAGGTCGTCGATGAGGACCGGCGGATGCGGCAGATTCGGGAACTTCTTCTTATCCGGGAGGAAATTCAGTACGAATTCATCATTCTTGTAGAGATTGACGCTGTCGGCATTGGTGAAGGCCCATACATCGCCAATCCAGGTACCAGGATGCTCGCCGATATCCATGGTGGAGCTGATGGCCAGAACATCATGGTCTTCGCCCTGGCTCTCATAGACCGCGGCGGCGAGTTTCGGGTTGCGGAACATGTCGAGAACACCGTGGTAGCAAATGCGGTCTCCGCTGCCAAAGTCCTTATGGGTATTATAGTCCGCCATACACCAGCCGAACACACCGGAAATGCCGTTGTTTGGCGCCAATGCCTCATCCACGACCTTCGCATGACGCAATGCATGGGACAGGCGGTGCTCTTCACAGTCAAAAGACTTTGTGGGGAACATGTGGCCATTGTGCTCCGAGATGAGATACGGCTTTGTGACCGGAGCGACCAGAGCCTTCTGGGTAATTCCGGCATTGTCTCCTCTATGGGAGAAGTCATTGAAGGCGTAGACGTCCTCGAGGAAACTGGAATGCTTCAGATAACGGACGCCGGAGGTCTGCCGGGTCGGATCCAGCTTGCGGGCCACCGCATTGGCCTCCTTATAGAGGTCATCATCGTCCAGCGACTCGTTGATGCGGACTCCCCAGAGCACAATACTCGGATGGTTCCAGTCGTCATGAATCATGTCCCGGATATTCTTGATGTGCTGCGCACGCCAAACCGGGCTCTGATCTATGTGCTGCCAGCCCGGTGCCTCGGTGAACACCAGAAGGCCGAGCCGGTCGCACTCATCAAGGAAATACTTGGACTGCGGATAATGGGACGTGCGGACGGCATTGAGCCCGAGATGATATTTCAAAATTCGAGCGTCATCGCGCTGTATAGATTCCGGCATGGCATAGCCGACATAGGGATAGCACTGATGTCGATCCAGACCGCGGATCTTTAGTTTGCGGCCGTTCAGATAGAATCCGTCCCTGCGGAAAACAGCTTCCCGAAGGCCAAAGGTGGACTCGGCATAGTCTGTCTTCTCCTCATTGAAGGAGAGGTCCACGGTGACCCGATAAACATTGGGCTCGTCAACACTCCATGCCTTGACCTTGTCCGAGATAAACTTCACGGTGTTGGGTCCAAGCTGCAGATTATTCTTTTCCGTCTCCGCGATGCAGTCCTCCCCGTCCCAGATACGGATGTCAGCCGACAGCGGCAGATTATCTAATGGTTGCCCGGAAGCAATATCAAACGATACCTCAAAACGCTTGTTTTCGGAATAGACATCGGTTGCCCGGACGAACAGATTCTTGAGATTAACCGCTCCCTTGACCTCAATAGCCGCCTCGCGGTAGATGCCGCCGTAAGTCAAATAGTCGATGACGTGGCCGAAGGGCGGTTCGTCCAGGGACTCACGGGAGTCGACGCGGACTTCGATGGTGTTTTCGGCGCCAAAAACAGCTGAATCGCCCACAGGGAAGGAGAATTCGGTATAGCCGCAGTTGTGCTCGCCCAAGACGGTTCCATTCAGAGACACTTTTGCGCTCTGGGCAACGCCCTCAAACCGGAGGAACACCTGAGAGCCCTCCCACTCTTTGGGGAATACGACATTCTTCTCATAGATGCTGACAAATTGATACATCCGCTCGTCAAAGTAGTTGAACGGCAGCTCTATGTTGGTATGGGGAAGACGGACTATCTCCTTTTTCTCCGGATGAGAAACCGGATAATAGGTCCAACCGTCATTGATATACTGTGTCTTGACCATGGGACACCCTCCTCTCATTCTGGTTTCATTATAGTGGGAAAACTTCCCCCAATTCAACATAAACAGGAAAAGAATAACCGCCCCATCGGAATGTTCCGATAGGGCGGAAATTTCGAATTGACTTATTTGACGGCCTTGATAGAGACCTGAGAATTATCGGTGAACGGAGTGTCGAGATAATTTCTCGCCTGACGATAGTTCGGGAAGAGCTTCGGGGCAAGTGCCGTGGTCTCAACACCGGCGTCCTCGAGTTCCTTCTCAAAGGCGGCAATGTGGTCCAGATTGAGGTTCTTCGGAGTAGCGGTTCTCTTGGCGCGCTCAGCGGCAGCAATGCCGACGTCACGGCCAAAGACGATGACATCCAGAAGAGAGTTGCCCATGAGACGGTTTCTACCATGGATTCCACCGACGACCTCACCAGCTGCGAACAGATTCGGAACGCCGATGACCTCGCAGTCATCATCAATGTCGATACCACCGTTCTGATAGTGGAGCGTCGGATAGATGATGATGGGCTCTTTGCGCATGTCGATGCCATACTTGTCAAACATGCGGAACATACCGGGGATTTTGCTCATGATAGTGCCCTCACCGTGGATCTTCTCGATCATGGGAGTGTCGAGCCAAACGCCCTGGCCGCCGCCGGCAATTTCAATACCCTTTTTGTTGAAATTGCACTCACGGATGACAGCAGCAGCTGCCACGTCACGGGTCTCGAGGGGATGGACAAAGACCTCACCCTCGACATTGACCATCTTTGCACCGAGTCCACGGACTTTCTCTGTTACAAGAGCGCCGAGGATCTGCGCCGGGTAGGCAGCTCCAGTGGGATGGTACTGAAGAGTATCCGGGTAAAGCAGTTTGGCACCGCAGTGATAAGCAAGAACCAAACCGTCAGCCGTTGCGCCGTAGTGGTTAGAAGTCGGGAACTTCTGATAGTGGAGACGACCTGCACCGCCAGTGGCAATGATAACAGCTTTAGCACGGATAACTTTGAGTTCCTTGGTATTGGTGTTCAGGGTGACAGCACCAGCAGCGCGGCCATATTCGTCCTGAATGATTTCAAGGGCGGCATTGTAGTTGATGACCGGAATCTGACGGCACTCGACCTCGTCGCGAAGCGTACGCATAATTTCAGCACCGGTGTAATCCTTTGCCGCATGCATACGTTTTCTGGAGGTACCACCACCGTGGATGGTTACCATGTTGCCCTCGCTGTCCTTGTCAAACTCAACACCGAGGTCGTTGAGCCACTGGATGGCCTCCGGACCCTCTGTGACAAGCTTATAGAGAAGGTCTTTCTTGGCAGCATAATGTCCGCCGCCGTAGGCGTCCAGGAAATGCTGTGCCGGGGAGTCGCCGGGTTTTGTGGCGGCCTGGATACCACCCTCTGCCATCATGGTATTGGCGTCTCCGAGGCGGAGTTTTGTGCAGATAAGCACCTTGGCACCGGCCTTGTCGGCCTCAATGGCAGCGGCGCAGCCGGCTCCGCCTCCTCCGATGATGAGGATGTCGGTATCATAGTCCGGATGTTCAAGATCCACGTCGTCCGCGGAGAGACGGGCATGGCCCTGAAGGGTCTGGGCGAGCTCAACGTTGACGCTCTCCCCCTTGTTCTGGCCGACTTTCAGCTCCTCGAACTGGTCCTTGCGGTAGTCCGGATGGAACTGTTCCAGCAGAACTTTTTTGTCCTCTGCGGACATGCGCTCCGGCTGAAGCGCCGTATTGTAGTCACGCTTCTCCGCTACTTTTTTGAGGGAAGCCTGAAGATATTCTGGATACATATTCGTACTCTCCTCCCTTATTTCTCGATTTCGCGGCTGTTGTAGAGCTGCTGAAGCTGCTCATCGGACATTTCCATGAGATTCTGGACATCTTTGAGGAGAGTGCCTCTCTTGACCTCATCCACACGCTGGACCAGATGCTGAGCCTCCGGGGCAACATATTTACCGTAGAGACGTCTTGCAAGCATGGCAACCTCTGGCTGGGAAATGCTGGCCGGGCAGCGGGATGCGCAGATGTGGCACATGACACAGTCAAAGGACTTCTCAGCAGCAGCTTTGAAGTCTCCGTTCTGGCAGTCATGGACGTAGCCCATGACGTCAAGCCCACGGGGACAGGCGTTGCTGCAAGAACGGCAGCTGACACAGGAATAGATTTCCGGATAGAGCTGCATCATGATCTGCTGGCTGGCGTCGACCTTGTCAACATCATAGACCGGGTGTGCAACCGGGAAAAACGGAAGAGTTGCAATATACATATTGTCCTGGACAAGGGTCTCACAAGCCAGGCAATAGTGGAGCTGATGGTCATCCGGAATGCGGTAGATGACCGAGCAGGCACCGCAGAAGCCGTGGCGGCAGCCGATGCCGGACGTCATCTCATAACCGCAGTACTCGATGGCTTTGATAATAGTTAATGTCTCCGGTACGGAATATTTCTTTCCGTACAGGTAGATGGTTACATTCTTCGTTGAAGACATGGCAGGATCCTCCTTAAGTAGACTCGGGAAGACGCAACGGCTCCGGAAAAGGAACCGCTGCGCCCTGAATGTTGGGTTAAAGTCAGATCATCTGCTCCGGATGGAAGACCTTGTCAAACTCCTCCTCGGTGAGGAAGCCAAGTTTTACGCAGGCCTCTTTCAGAGAGATATTCTCCTTGAAGGCGAGCTGAGAGGTCTTGGCTGCATGCTCATAGCCGATGTACGGGTTAAGGGCGGTGACGAGCATGAGAGAGTTGTGGAGGTTGTGGCTCATCTTGTCTTTGTTGGCCTCAATACCATAGACGCACTTGTCGGTGAAGGAGACGATGGACTCAGCCTCAAGTCTGCAGGACTGAAGGAAGTTGTAAGCCATGACCGGCATAAATACATTGAGCTCGAAGTTGCCCTGAGAAGCAGCCATGCCAACGGCAACGTCGTTGCCGATAACCTGGACAGCAACCATGGTGACCTGCTCGCACTGGGTCGGGTTGACCTTGCCGGGCATGATGGAGGAGCCGGGCTCGTTGGCAGGAATGGAGATTTCGCCGAGGCCGACACGGGGGCCGGAAGCCAGCCAGCGAACGTCGTTGGCAATCTTCATCATGTCAGCAGCGAGTGCCTTGACTGCGCCATGGGCAAATACGATTTCGTCTTTGGAAGTAAGGGCATGGAACTTGTTCTCTGCAGTGACAAAGTTTTTGCCGGTGAGAGCGGAGACGTTCTCAGCAACTGCGACATCAAAGCCCTCCGGGGCATTGAGGCCGGTGCCGACGGCGGTACCGCCAAGAGCGAGGCTCTTCAGAGGCTCAACAGCAAGTTTCAGGAGCTCAACGTCCTTCTCAACGGAGGTACGCCAGCCGCTGATTTCCTGAGAGAAAGAGATTGGAACGGCATCCTGGAGATGGGTACGGCCGGACTTTACGATGCCCTGGTTCTCATCCTCAAGGCGTTTGAGTTCTTTAATAAGATGCTCTGCAGCAGGAATGAGTTTGTCCTCAATGGCAATAACTGCTGCAATATGCATGGCAGTTGGGAAGGTGTCGTTGGAGGACTGGCTCATGTTGATGTCGTCGTTCGGATGGCAGAGCTTCTTGCCGAGGATTTCATTGGCACGGTTGGCAATGACCTCGTTGGTGTTCATGTTGGACTGGGTGCCGGAACCAGTCTGCCAAACAACAAGCGGGAAGTGCTCATTGAGTTTGCCAGCGATGACCTCGTCACAGGCCTCAGAGATGGCAGCAAGCTTCTCGTCCGTCATTTTTTCAGGCTTGAGACCGTGGTTTGCCTGGGCAGCGGCCTTCTTGAGAATGCCGAATGCGTGGATGATTTCTGCAGGCATGGTCTCAATGCCGACGCCGATCTTGAAGTTCTCATGGCTCCGCTCTGTCTGGGCAGCCCAGTACTTGTCTGCAGGAACCTTGACCTCGCCGAGGGAGTCGTGCTCAATCCTGTAATTTTTCATGTCCTTCTGATCCATTTTTGACTATCCTTTCTCACAATAAATATTCTAAAGAATTCCCCATTAAGATAGATCATTCTCGAATGAACTTCATTCCTCCACCGGATGTTCTTTCAGGTAATCCTGGAACTCCTGGCGGGATACTCTTTCAAAGCCCTCTTTCACAATGTCGGGGCGCGGGTCCACCGGATGGCCGTACTCCCGTTCCATGATTTCCTGGAAACGGATGCGGCAGTAAGCGCCCTGACAGAAGCCCATAGATGCTCTCGTGCGGCGTTTGACGCCGTCCACGGTGGCGACCTCAATTCCGCGATGCAGTGCGTCCACAATAGTTCCCTCTGTGACCTGCTCGCAGCGGCAGATCATCTTTTCCGGGCAGGACGGAAGATTTGCCCGGCGAAATACCTCCTGTGCCGGGAGATCATCCACTGCCTTCTTCTCGATGATGGGCTTGCGGTACGGATCGTAGTTCGGGTCGTCCACAAGCTCAAGTCCCTCATCCTTCAGGATGTCGGTGACCATGTCGGCGATGGCCGGGGCAGATGTGAGGCCCGGGGACTGGATGCCGGCAACATTGATGAAGCCCTTGGTGGCGGTCGGTCCGATGATAAAGTCGTCCGTGCTGGAGACGGCGCGAAGGCCGGCAAAGCTGCGGATGAACTTCTGCGGATTGATGACCTTGGTGGTCTTCAGTCCAGACTTGTAGATGTCATAGAGACGCTCCACATGAGTGCTGCGGTCCAGATCCTTGGCGTCCTCGTCGATGGCGTCCGGCCCGAGCAGCAGGTTCCCATGATATGTGCTCGTGACAAGGATGCCCTTACCCATTTTTGTGGGCATTTGGAAGACGACGGTGTTCAGAGCGTCTCCCTCCCCCTTGGCAAACAGAAGATATTCACCGGAACGGGGATGGATGCTGAAAGATGGCTCATTGACCATCTGGTCAATTTTGTCTGCTCCGAGACCAGATGCGTTGATGACAAACTTTGCGTCGAAGTCCTGGGTATTTGTGTGAACGCGGAGGAAGCCGTCCTCCTTGTCTATACCGGTGACCTCTGTGTTCAGGAAGAGCTCCGCCCCGTTATGGATGGCATTCTCCGCGAGGGCAATGGCCATTTCGTATGGGGAACATACGCCGGCACCCTCACAGTAGAGAGCATACTTGACCTCGGGGTTGATGTTGGGCTCAATTTCCATGATTTCGTCATGGTTCAGAATCTTGAGATCCGGAAGGCCGTTTAGCTCACCGTTGGCCTTGATGGCCTCAAGACCGGGAAGGTCATTCTCGTCCATGGTGGTTACGAGACTTCCCGTTTTGCGGAATCCAAAATGGAGCTCTTTGTCAAGCTGCTCATACTGGATTCTGCCCTGATAGCAGACACGACCCTTCAACTTGGCATTTGCCTCGGCATAACCGCCGTGGACAATGGCACTGTTCGCTTTCGTCGCCCCCATAGAGACGTCGTTTTCCTTGTCGAGCAGTGCGATGGACAGTCGGTAGCGGGAAAGTCGCCTAGCAATGGCAGTTCCCTCAATTCCCGCGCCGATGATCAGCACATCATACATGAGTAGATACCTCCTGAGAATCTCTTATCTCTAGTAGTATAGCATTAAAGCGGTCGCTTGATAAGACAGTTTGTCAAGGTTTTCGCATACATTAACACAGTGTCCGTCTTTTGACAGGGAAGAACATAGCAAGGGAAAAGGCAGGACAGCGAACTGTCCTGCCTTTTCCCAACTTATGGGTATTTTGATATATTATGGAAACCAGCCGGAAACATTATGGGTCTATCTCCGGCCATCTTCATTATAGAAAAAGTATCAGGAGAATTCAATACTTTGTAAGCCCATTCGCAATATTTGCACACTTTCCCAGTTATTGCGCAATTTTTTATGATAAATTGTTTTGGAATTATCTATCTGATATCTGGTATAGCCAAGTTGCAGGCGCAATGGTATAATGAATTCATTCTTGAAACAGGAGATATTGTCATGCAATTTGAAGCCCTCTCTTCCCCAAGTCTGAAGGAAATGTTCGTGGATGCCCTGCAGTCCGCCATCCTGAGCGGAGAGATGAAAATTGGAGAAAAATTGCCCTCGGAACGGGAATTTTCCGAAAAGATGCAGGTCAGCCGTGCTGTGGTCAACGCCGGTCTCAATGACCTCATGGACCGTGGTCTCATAAAAATCCTTCCAAGAAAAGGAGCCTATGTGGCAGACTATTATAACGACGGAAACCTGGAGACCCTCAATGCTGTACTGGACTATAAAGATGTGGACTTCTCCGACGACTCCATCCGCTCCCTTCTGGAGTACCGGAAACTTACGGACCAGCTTGCCAGTGAGAGAATTATCCGGGAAGCCACTGATGAGGAAATTCAGGGCCTTGGCAAATGGCTGGACCAGTTGAAAGCCGCCCGCGGCGTGGAGGATACCGTTCTAGCCGCCTACGATTATTATCATGAGTTCTGCAAGATCAGCCACGACCTCATTCTCCCGCTCATTGTGAAGTCCTTTGAAAAATCCATCTGCACTCTTTGGACCCGTTATTGCCAGGACTACGGCCCCTCCGCTCTGGTAGAAAGCCTTGCCAAGATGTATGATTATATCAAAGTAAGAGATCTTGACGGTGCCCTCCAGTGGGCAAGTGAGGATCTGGACCGCTCCATCAGCGGCGACCGGCCCGTGTATCGCCCGGGAAAAACACAGGATTAGACTAAAACAAACGTAAATTTCTCCTCGTCTATGATGCGAAAAACCTTTACAGTTACTTTGGAGAAATAGAGAATGCACAAAAAAATAATGGCCGCACTGCTGGCGGTTTTGATGATCCTCACCTTTACCATTCCCGCCATTGCGGCAAAGCCGGTGATCATCCCTCGTCAAATTGAGCTGGAAGGCGGAGACACCCCTCTCCTTTTTTCCTATAAGCCCCGGGAACACCGGCTTACCGTAGAGAATAAGATTCCCCAGTCGAGCGACAGCATCATGATGGAAAAGCTGGAGGTATTTCCGTTTCTATCCCAAGACAAAAATATAGCGGACATCCAGCTCGCCCTCTATTCCAACTGGGCAAATGATGGCCTGCTGTTCTTCACCTTGGGCGATGCAGTTCGTTCCGGCCGCATCCACCATCTCACCATCCACGGATATAATGCGGACAGGGAGACTTCCTATACCTCATACTTTGACTTTGTGAGAACTCCGGACGGTCACCTGGACTCCTGCCGGCCGGTCGGCGGCGACGCTTCCTTTCAGTGTCAGATCTTCTATGATCTCGCCGGTAAAATCCGCCTTATCCAGGAACGCAATATCCAGGGCCAGATCATAAGTTATAACCTCTATTATGGAAAAGATAAGAAGCTGAAGACTGTCAACATATCGGCTTCCGCACGGAGAAGCAGCCTGATCCCCTCCATTGAGTTGGCCCGTATCAGTCTCACGAGAGATGCATTGGGAAATCTTATCCGCACGGAGATCATTCCGGTGGACGATGAGGGCAATGACTACAACGCCAGTGCTCTTCATTCCCGCAACATCCATGTGTTTGAATACGACCCGGTTTCCCATGAACTTGTGCGGTCTGTTCAACAGGTGGATCGCGGAGGAAATAGGATACGCACCATGAATACATATAATATTCACCATGGGGCCGACGGCAGCATATCCGAGCTGGAATATGCATATCGTTACGAGTATCAGACCATTTAATAAGGCGAGTTTTTCACAGTCTGTTCCATGGCCTGATCAAGACCCCGTGCCAGAGCGGTATAATCCTCTGAAATCATACTGTTAGAACGCTCTAGCGACATGGGGACCGCACTGCTTTTCCCATTCCTGTTATAGAAAATACCATAGTATTCCGAAAATTTCTTCAGAGCCGCTTTCCTGGAAAGCGGCTTTTTCACGCCATCTTTCAGGTCATAGAAATCCCCGTTGGCATCGGCAGCAATGCGTTCATAGAGTTTGAGCGATTGACTGTTCTTCGGAAGAGTAAAGCTCTCATAGATAAAATTCCGGGCATTTTTACTGGAAAACCCGGTGCCGGACATGCCATGCAGTGCCGCAATATGGTATTTATCCGGGAACGACACCATGATGTCATTTCCGTTTTGCAGAGAGGCTGGGATCGTCAGCATGCGACTGGGATCAAGCCTGCGAAAAGCCACGCCAACACTGCGCTGCAAATAGTGATGTGTTTTGGGATCAACAGACTCAATGAGAAAATAGACCTCTTTGGTGCCATCTCGGTCCAGGTCGGAACTTGCAATATAGAAATTGGTCTGGACCCTTTGTCCGTGATAATTGGGGTCCTGGGCGGCAAGGTATCCACCGTAGGCATTGATTATTTTGACTTGGGAGTCCACAAGGCGGCCGGCGACTTCTGCAAAGTATTCCCGATCTGGATTTTCCCTGCTTTCCAAAGTATCGTTGAGAACAGGCTGGTTAACCTCCGATGCTGTTCCTGCTCCGTTGTCAGCCGAGGCTCTCCCGCTCCCCTTTCCAGATTTTCCCCCTCGGCTTGCCGCTCCTTGAGAAGCTGCTTTATATTGTCTTGGAAGGCCGGAAGACTGAGGCTGATTCTCCTGCGGTATAGTTGGCTGCCTTATCTGCTGCGGTGTTTCAGTATTCTGCACCGCCTGTTGCTGGGAGCTGATTTCCGCCGGCTGTGTGATACGGGCATCCTGCTTCTTGTTCTTGGGCAAGAATACAGCGAGGAGGATGGCAGTAAGCAAAAGGACACCCACTGCGGTCCAGAACCACCAGGTTCGCCACAGCGGGTGTCTATTCTTTTCGGTGTTATCTGCTATTTCTGTATTGCCGTTTTGCGATGCAGTGTCTTCTTTTTCGTAGGAAATCCAATTCTCGTCGGCCGAGTTCTTATCCATGGTGCCTCTTCCCCTATTGCTTGATTTCCCACATTATAGCATGATTGGCGTGTCACTCGGCAATGTTTACAGGGTAAGCATTCATCACTCTTACTGCATCAGCCTCAGAGGCAATTACGGGGAAATCCATTGCCCATGCAATTGCCGGGTTCCCGTTGATATAGGCATCAACCGTATAATCCGCCGGCATCTTTATCTTGCTTTTCTTACCATTCACCCCATAGAAAATCTCATAATACCGTTTAAATTCTTTCATTGCCTTTTTCTTTGAAAGCTCTTTGATATTGCCATCTTTCTTCTGATATATTTTTCCGTCTGCTTCAGAGTATATCTTTTCATAGAGGACAAGAGCTTTATTAGACGAATCAAATTTATAACTGCTGTAAGAGTAATCTTTCAAATTTTCCTCGGAAACACCTTTAGGAGATACCCCATTCAGTACACCTAGCTCATGTTTTTTCGGGAAAGCCATTCTACGATTATTGAGTGATTGGGAGGAATCCGATAGTTCTGACGGGATATCCATCATATGTCCATCATAATTTACACCATCATAAAGTTCTATTGTATAGGCATCCCCATCTCTTAATTCCAAAAAAACATAGGCCTCTTCTTTTCCGTCATCATTGAGATCAGCAAATGCATGGCGGAAAGTCAGTTGTGATGGCTTTAATTGCTGTTCAGCCGGCCGAACTCTATTATATCGGAGCGCTGCCCGTTCCAAATTGGCCATCCGCATTTTCATCATGCTTCCAGCTAGCATCACAAAAGAATTTCTCGTCCTTGATTCTGTAGTATCTCCCTGAATCACTTCATAGGATGCCATTTTTTTGTCATTTGGGGATATTTTCAACGGGGTACTCATACTAGAAGAGGAAGATTTTTTAGGACTCAAAATTCTCCCCTCTGAACTATTCTTCCCTTCATCCCCTGCAACCTCCTGGTTTTGTTTTTCTGTTCTTTCCTCATCCAAATGTACATCATCTTGTGGTGCATTATGCTGAACTGTAACCTGCGGCGGACTTTGGATATTTGCTGGCTTATTCTCTGGGTTCTTTTTTTGAGGAGTAAATCGCAGAAGGGAAACAATTATGGTAACAATAATAATTATGGTAACAACAGAAGCTTGAAACCATCGGGATTGCATTACTCCTCTTACCTTTTCCCCAAAAGGTGTTGGAATATTGTCCCCATTGTCCGGGAGTTGCTTATCATAGGAAATCCATCCACCAGTCTGCGGATGAAAGGCATAGCCGTGGATAGAGATATTGTATTCACTCTCCGCCTTATGGATTGCCTTCCGCATTGCCTTCTTCGCATAGAAGACATTGCTTTTTACCGTACCGCTTGGCATCCCTAGTTTGTCTGCAATAATATCGTATGTCTCCCCTGTCTCATGGAGAAGAAAACACTGCTTCTGCGACTCCGGCAAATCATTAATAAAGGTCAGGAGAAACGCAGCCAGTTCGTCGTTTTCCACCGCCCGCTCCGGGGAATAATCCAGCGTGAGATCATCCGCCGCAATCTCATCCATTCCGGCATATTCCTCATCGCCCATCTGGGGGCGATAGTCATCCAGGCTGGTCCTGCGCTGCTTTTTATCCAGAAACGTGAGGCACTCGTTATGGCAGGTGGTCTTGAGCCACGCTGGAAACCTCTTTGGATCTTTGATGGGTGCCCTGCCCCGGCCAGTCAGACTGCGCCAGAGGACCTCTGCAATATTCTGCAAGGCATCGTCCACATCGGTCTCCGATTTCAGAGTCTTTCGACAGAAGTTGCGCGCAAGAGGCTCTGCAACAAGCCAAAGCTCATTATAGGCTTCATCATCCCCCGTCTGCGCCTGCAGCACGAGCCGCTCCCAGTCTATGTTCTTTGCCATAGGACCATCACCCTTTCACAGGATAGACAGACCAAGGAAGCAGTTGTTTCAGCAAAACTATCTCTATTTGCGCTAAGCGGACCGAATTTTACCCGTTTTTTTGATTACCAAGGCGGGCGATTCAGTCTTTCTTATCGAATACTTCCGTCAAATACTGAAGAATCTGAGCAATAAAACTTAATCTCAGTTTTTTACCCTTTCCCAGCCTCATCCGGCCTGAAAAATTTTCAGTCTGAAGTCTGTAGAAAAGATAGTTTTACTGAAATTCGGTCTGGGGAGGAAAATATTTCAGGTTTTGACGGAAATATTTGGAGGATTAGACTGAATCGCCCCACCGCAAAAACAAGGAGATGTACCGCCAGCCAGACAGTACATCCCCTTTTCTATATAAGAAGATTTATTTAGCTCTTTTCTCTGCGCGCTCGCGCTTCTTGATCTTGATCTCACGCTTGAGGGCATACGGAAGGATGGCCTTCATCTTGTCCTCGGTGCGGACCATCTTGCTCATCTCCGGGAGATCACGGTGGAGATGGATGGCATCGAACTTGCAGTGGGTTGTACAGATACCGCAACCGATGCACTTGTTCTCATCGACAACCGAGGCACCGCAGCTTAAGCAGCGAGCGGTCTCCAGTTTGACCTGCTCCTCAGTGAATGGGAGCTTGGCACTCTCAAAGGAGTGGCCGGCATCGATGGACTTGTTGAAGTTCTCCTTCTGCCGCGGGGTCTTGTCATACTCGCCGATGAGGACATCGTTCTTGTCAAGGGCTATGAACTCACGCCAGTCACGTCCGATGGTCATGCTCGTGCCTCTCTGGACAAAGCGGTGGATGGAGTCAGCACCGAATCGCCCGGCTGCGACAGCGTCAATGACAAACTTCGGGCCGGTGTAGACGTCACCGCCGACAAAGATATCCTCCTGGGCAGTCTGATAGGTATGGCGGTCTGCGACAGCGCCGTTGCCGCGTCCAAGCTCGACCTTCTCGCCGTCAAGCAGGTGGCCCCACTCAATGCTCTGGCCGATGGAGAGGAAGACGTTCTCCGCGTCAATGGTAATGGTGTCGTCCTCGTCATACTGCGGAGCGAAGCGATGCTCCTCGTTGAAGACGGAGACACACTTCTTGAAGACGACGGCCTTGGCCTTGCCGTTCTCGTCGAGGAGGATCTCCTTCGGGCCCCAGCCATTCTTGATGACAGTCCCCTCGCTCTCCGCCTCTTCGATTTCCAGATCGGAAGCGGGCATCTCATTGCGCTGCTCGAGGCAGAGCATGGTGACATTCTCGGCGCCGCAGCGGTGTGCGGTACGGGCGACATCAATGGCAACGTTACCGCCGCCGATGACAACTGCATCGCCCGAAATCTTATAATCGTGGTCATCTGCAACCTTGTGCAGGAAGTTGACGGCCATGTCCACATTCTCGCCGTCCTCGCCCGGGACGCCTGCTTTGCGGCCGCCCTGGCAGCCGATTCCAATGTAGAACGCCTTATAGCCCTGGCTCCGGAGATCGTCAAGAGAGATATCCTCGCCGACGTTCACGCCGCATTTGATCTCCACACCAAGTTCCCGGAGGACATCGATTTCTGCGGCGACAACATCTTTCTCGAGTTTGAAGGACGGAATTCCATAGGCGAGCATTCCGCCGGGCTTCTCATTCTTCTCAAAGACCGTGGGCTTGTAACCTTTCAGGGCAAGATAGTAGGCGCAGGAGAGACCAGCCGGGCCGGCGCCGATGACGGCCACCTTCTCCGGGAAGCCATTCGGGTCAAGGGTCGGGGCCTCTTTCTTCGGGATGTAGCGGGTGGCGGAGTCGATATCCCGCTGGGCGATGAAGTTCTTGACCTCGTCGATGGAGATGGCCTCATCCAGATTACCTCTTGTGCACTCTCCTTCACAGCGCTTGTTGCAGATCCGTCCGCAGACTGCCGGGAACGGGTTGTCTCGCTTGATGAGCTCGAGGGCCTCCGTGTAGCGGCCCTCCTTGGCAAGCTGCAGATAACCCTGGATACCAATGTGTGCAGGACATGCGGTCTTACATGGTGCAGTACCGGTTGCATAGGTCTGAACACGGGCATGATCCCGATAGTCCGGATCCCACTTGCTCTCATCCCACTTGATATCGTCCGGAAGCTCATGCTTCGGATAGACCTGCGGGCCGTTCTGTGTGCAGAGCTTCTGGCCAAGTTTTACAGCGCCGGCCGGGCAGTGCTCGACACACTGGCCGCAGGCGACACAGTTCTCCGTCTCAACACGTGCCACATAGGCAGAACGGGAGAGATTCGGGGTGTTGAAGAGCTGAGAAGTGCGAAGGGCGTTGCAGATGTTGACATTGCAGTTGCAGATGCCGAGGATCTTCCCCTCGCCGTCAATGTTCGTAATCTGATGGACAAAGCCCTGCTCCTCGGCCTTTTCAAAGATGCGGAGCGCCTCTTCTTTGGTAATATAGGTGCCGCCTTTGTTGGTCTCTACGACGTAGGTCGCTACATCGCCCACCGCAATGCACCAATCCTCAGGATCGTTGCCGTCGCCCTCTCCGCGGACGCGTCTCTCAAGACGGCAGGAGCACGGGCTCTTGGCGAGCTTTCCATCATATTTATCCAGCCAGTGGGAGATGTGCTCAATGGGAAGAGTCTCATTCTCATGCTCAATGGCCTTCTCCACCGGGACGACATGCATGCCGATTCCGGCTCCTCCCGGAGGCACCATGGGGGTAATCTTGGTAAGCGGCAGGTACGTCATGGCGTCAAAAAAGTCGGCCAGTTCCGGGTGCTCCTCCAGCTGCTTTTCATTCATATTGGTATATTCTGAGGATCCCGGGATGAACTGCGGGACCAGATACTGCTTTGTGTGGCTCGGGTTCTCAAAGTTATACTCTATGACACCCACCTCAGCCATATGGTCCAGCATTTTCTGGAGCTTCTCCGGCTCCACCTTGGTCTTCTTCTGAATGACCTCAAAGGTCTTGGGCTTGCGAAGACCCATCTTCAGGGCCACTGCTGCCTCCTCGTCCGAGATGACGGCGTTCAGTCCAAAGTACTCGGGTGCATCCCGGTCAATTTTGACGCCCACCCGGTCGGTGATCATTTTTCCCAGTTTTGCCACGTTGGGATTCATCGGCTCAGTGTCGGAACCCATCTCGTGGAACACGTATTTGTAATCCATGATATCCTCCAAATCAGATGCTTGATTTCAACAGGTGTCGAGTTGACACCCCTTTGTTCATCCACTAAAATAGTATTAGTTAATGAAATGACAATCAAGACAAATAACGTAGTTATGGGAAATTTCAGATATCTGCATAATTTGAACATTCGTTCTTGATTTATTATTTTGCCGAAATTTCAATTTTGTTATCTGGTATAGCCAGAATCAAAAAACAGGAGGACGTCACGTATGAAAATGGAAAAACTACAGTCCCCTTCCCTGAAAGATCTCTTCGTCGATCAAATCCAGAATGCCATCATCTCGGGGCAGCTGAAAATTGGGGACCGGCTCCCCTCGGAGCGGGAATTTGCCCGGCAAATGCAGGTCAGCCTGACCGTGGTCCACTCCGGTCTACAGGAGCTGGAGAGCCGGGGCTTTGTCCATATCGTCCCGCGGCAGGGAGCCTATGTCTCGAACTTTCGGAAATATGGAAACGCCGATACCCTCAGTGCCCTTATGGACTACTCCGGCGGTGAGCTCGGTAATGACGTCACCCGTTCCATTCTGGAAATCCGCAAAATGTCCCAGTTCTTCATTGTGGAGATGATCATCAAAAATGCCAGTGACGAGGACTTTGTGAAATTGGGAAAGAAGCTCGCCGACCTCGCCGAGAGCAAGACTGCCCAGGAGACGGCAGACAATATCTTCGCATTCTGGCACGAGGCCTGCTATATTAGCGGTGACACCATAGTTCCCCTGGCGGTCTATGCGTTCCGAAACCCCGTTGCCACTTTATGGAAACGATACTGCAAGCTATATGGGAAGGAAGAACTCATTGAAAACACTAAGGTGGCCTATGACCTCATGGTGGCCCGGGACTTAGAGGGTTCCACAAGACATGCCGCCAAGTGCGTAGACCGCGCCATCTCCGGAGACCGGTCCCTGTATTTTGATATCAAGTAAATCGCAGAAGAGAAAAAGACCGCACTGTCGAAATTCTTCGGCAATGCGGCCTATTATTTTTATGGGCGATTCACGGGTCAGCTCGCAATGAGCTGCATTCCATCATAGTCCACTGTTATGACAGTACCCGGCTGCGGATCCTCCGCCAGGATGCGGCGGGCGACCAGGGTCTCAATTTGGGACTGGATGAACCGCTTCAGCGGACGGGCACCATACTGCGGGTCAAAAGCGGTATTGATCATATATTCTTTTGCCTTGTCGGTGACCTCGAGTTTCAGCTGCTTGTCATCCATACGGCGCTGGAGATCTGCAAGCTGCAGGTCCACAATACCGTAGATGTTGTCCTTCGTCAGCGGCTTATAGAAGATGATCTCGTCGAGACGGTTCAGGAACTCTGGACGGAAGCTGCGCTTCAGCAGTGCCGAGACCTGACTGCGGGCGTCCTCACTGATCTCACCCTGCGGCGTGATGCCGTCCAGAATGATATCCGAGCCCAGATTGGAGGTCAGGATGATAATAGTGTTCTTGAAGTCCACTGTGCGGCCCTGGGAGTCGGTGATCCGTCCGTCATCCAGCACCTGAAGCAGCACATTGAAGACATCCGGATGGGCCTTCTCGACCTCGTCGAACAGGACAACAGAGTACGGTCTTCTGCGCACCGCCTCAGTGAGCTGTCCGCCCTCGTCGTAGCCAACATATCCGGGAGGCGCTCCAATGAGACGGGATACGCTGAATTTTTCCATATACTCCGACATATCAATGCGGATCATGGCTTTCTCGTCATCAAACAGTGCCTGTGCCAAAGCCTTCGCAAGCTCTGTCTTACCGACACCGGTGGGTCCTAAGAACATAAAGGAACCGATGGGGCGATTCGGGTCCTGAATTCCCGCACGGCTCCGGATAATGGCGTCACTGACCTTCTGGACAGCCTCGTCCTGACCGATGACCCTCTTGTGAAGGATCTTGTCCAGGTTCAGGAGTTTCTTTCTCTCGCTCTCCATGAGTTTGGAGACCGGGATACCGGTCCACTTGGAGACGATCTTTGAGATCTCCTCCTCCGTGACCTTGTCGTGGAGCAGGCTGTCCTTGCCGTTTTCGGCCTCAGCGGCGTCCTTCTCACACTGATGGTACTCCGCCTCCAGCTGGGGAAGTTTGCCGTACTTCAGCTCCGATGCCTTGTTGAGGTCATATTCATTTTCCGCATGCTCAATTTGCGCTTTAACGTTCTCAATTTCCTCACGGAGGCTGGCAACCTTGCTGATGGACTGTTTCTCGTTGTCCCAGCGGGCCTTCATGCTGTTGAATGTGTCCCTCTTCTCGGCGAGTTCCTTCTGGATTTCTTCCAGATGGGCCTTGGAGAGGTTGTCCTCCTCCTTTTTGAGGGCCGTCTCCTCAATTTCCAGCTGCATGATCTTGTGCTGGATTTCATCCATTTCCGTGGGCATGGAGTCCAGTTCCGTCTTAATGGTGGCGCAGGCCTCATCCACGAGGTCAATGGCCTTGTCAGGCAGGAACCGGTCCGTAATATACCGGTCAGATAGCGTGGCGGCGGCAATAAGGGCCTGGTCTGTGATCTTGACGCCGTGATAGACCTCATACCGCTGTTTCAGTCCACGCAGGATGGCAATAGTGTCCTCGACAGTAGGCTCATCCACCATGACCGGCTGGAAACGGCGTTCCAAAGCGGCGTCCTTTTCAATGTATTCTCTATACTCGTTCAGGGTCGTGGCACCAATGCAGTGCAGTTCACCCCGGGCAAGCATGGGTTTCAGAAGGTTTCCGGCGTCCATGGCGCCCTCGGATTTTCCGGCGCCGACGATGTTGTGCAGCTCGTCAATGAACAGGATAATCTGCCCGTCAGAGGATTTGACCTCGTTGAGGACAGCCTTCAGGCGCTCCTCAAATTCGCCCCGGAACTTGGCGCCGGCAATGAGGGAGCCCATGTCCAGAGAGAACAGGGTGCGGTTCTTTAAGTTATCCGGTACATCTCCCTTGACGATACGCTGGGCAAGACCCTCTGCAATTGCGGTCTTACCGACACCGGGTTCACCGATGAGGACCGGGTTGTTCTTTGTCTTGCGGGACAGGATCCGGATGACATTGCGGATTTCATCATCCCGGCCGATGACCGGATCCAGCTTCTGGTTCCGCGCCAGCTCTGTCAGATCCTGGCCATATTTTTTCAGGACATTATAGGTGTCCTCCGGATTGTCGTTCGTGACTTTCTGATTTCCTCTCACGGCCTTTAACGCCTCCATAAAGTTCCCGCTCCGGATTCCATTCCGGTTCAGGACCTCTTTTAATTTTTGGTCCGCATGCTCAATGATGCCGAGCATGATGTGCTCTACAGAAACATATTCGTCCTGCATCTTTTTGCACTGGGACTCCGCCTCTGTAAAAACCTGCTGCAGACTCGAAGAGGCGTAGAGCCGGTCAGCAGAGGCCCCCGAGACCTTCGGGAACCCGGCTATGATGTCGTTCACTTCACGGGTGAGCCGACCTGTGTCGGCGCCGCATTTATTGATGAGCTCGGGAATGAGCCCGTTCTCCTGGGCGAGCAGTGTGGAGAGAAGATGGTCCGGCGTCAGCTGCTGATTCCCGTTTTCCGCGGCAATCTGCTGGGCGCTCTGCACCGCCTCCAGAGATTTCTGGGTATATTTGTCGAAATTCATACAAAGACCTCCCCCTTGAGATAGTTCTGATAGATGGTCCGGAGCGGACCGGCAGGGTCCTCACTGGAGCCCCGCAGTTCAAAGTAGGTCTTCAGCGCCTCATCAAAGGTGCTGACGTACCGGGAGATAACGTCTCCTACCGTAATGCCGGATAGTTCATGCTCCGCATCCTTTCGATAGTGAAGTTTCAGAAGACGGGTGTATTTGCCTCCGTCCTCCTCCATCTGTATGTCGTTGAAATACAGGTTCTCAATACTGTCCCAGAGACGGTAGAAGTCCCCGAGCAGCGCAATGAGTGTTTGGTTCTGTGTCCGCAGGCTTACCCGCAGTTCCCCTATGACCCCGTCCTGCATTTGGCGATACAGTTCAATACTGTACCGTACAGTCGGATTATATTTATACTGCAGCGCCGACCGCAGGGAGAACAGCGTGTCAGTGGGCAGGCTCTGGAGACGGAATACGCTTGGGCCGTCGTTTCCATGGAGGAGCAGATCCTCCATGCGGTCAAAGATCTGGTGCATTCTCTTCTCCGGCGTCGTATAGGAGACATATTCCGCCAGGATCTGATTGATCATGTTGGAGCGGTTTGTATTGTTCTGGTAGGCCAGCTGGTCAATTTCCTGGACCACCTCGTCGCTGAGAACCAGCGAATAGACATTCTTGCCCGTCCCGGACACCCCCTTATCCTGATTTCAATAACATTATATTCCGATTATTAAACTTGTCAATTAATTTATATAAAATATTTTACGAGTTTAATAAAAATTTTCTCGCTTTTGTTTTTGTGAGGTAGATTGTAGAATCAACTTGAACAACTAAATAAAAAGAAGATCCATAGATCATCCTTTTGGTAGAATTAAGTTACCACAACCAAAAACGCCAGGAGGAATCACTATGGATCACTGCTATTCTAC